>Ga0192647_100025_pt1 | contig 83479 bp, 93 predicted proteins | sample LauGreFa1BDMLBSN_2_FD_133046 | JGI IMG/M metagenome (GOLD analysis project Ga0192647, IMG submission 133046) | Freshwater lake microbial communities from Lake Michigan, USA - Fa13.BD.MLB.SN - reassembly | ecosystem: Environmental > Aquatic > Freshwater > Lake | place: Lake Michigan, USA... | reverse complement strand
TGCCGACGGAGACAAGCACGCCCATCCCGAGCTCGTCGTCAGATATCTTTATTATCATCGGAATCATAGCATCGATGTTATTTCTGATTTGCTGCTGTCTCGTATGGTTTATTTTGTGTTTCATTGCACGAAAAAATCAGTCGTCACTTGAATACGATCAACTTGAGGCACAAAAACAAGCGCGAAGATAAACAGCTGCCGCCGAAGAAATGGCGATGACACGGTCCAGTATAAATGAGATCAGTTCATACCACATGCTTTTTCGCGCCATGTTTGTTTTCTTCATGGTCACGCATACTGCGGCACAGAGCTGCAGCAGTACACAGTACCTCATGACGAAGCCGAAGTGTGAATCGATCAACGCAAAATGCTGCACGGACGGCAGCACGAACGCAGGCACGACCGGAACAATGTCGAACGGAGAGTCTCCGTACCCACCGAACTCGTTATGCAAGTGGACCATCGGTCCGTTTTCCAGCATCAGCGTGAGATTTACTCGATTCGAAACCGAATCGACATATGATCGCGTCCAATTGAGAGCCTGCCTCGACGAAACGTGTAAACAATTCCGTTTTATGGAAGAGTTTTTCGGACTCCCTGGTAAAACCGACTATGAATCCCCTACCCTCAACACAGACTACACAACTACCGGAGGATACTTGCAGCTTTATTTCTTCAGCGACGGCAGTATACAAAAGCCCGGGTTCGCGGCAACATGGTCCGTGTCCGGAGGATACCCAGTATGCACTGAGTGTCCCTCGAACTCGCTTGTGAACCAGACCAGTGTCACACGCGACCTGTCCACTTGCGCGTGCAACGCGGGGTACGTCGGTCCTAGTGGCGGCCCATGCACAGCGTGCGATTATGGCAAATACAAAGCATCACCGATTCTCTGCGCAAATTGTCCTTTCCGGTCAAATTCGATGCTCGCATCGAGCTCGTGCGAGTGTTCTCCTGGGTCAGAAGGCAATCCTTTTGTAGCGTGCACGGATTGTCCGCCTGGAAAATACAAGTATGATCTCGGAGGCGCCTGCGCCGCGTGCCCAGACGGCACATTCTCAAGCTTTCCCGGAAGTATCGAGTGCAATGAGTGTCCCAAAGGCACAGGCCCGTCGACCGATCGGACGAGGTGCGAATCTTGTCCCGACGGTACTCAGATCAGTGCAACGTTCTCCGGACAGTGCAACGACTGTCCGATCGGCTTCTACTCCAACATCGACACGAACAAGCGCTGCGTACCTTGCCCATCCGGCTTTTACTCCACCACGCCCAGGACGGTGTCGTGCGACCCTTGCCGCGCGTGCCCTGACGGCTACTTTCGCGCCAACTGCTCGGCCACCGGCGGAGGCGGAACTTGCCTTGCGTGCCCCGCGTGTCCGCCCGGCCGCGTCAACGTCGGCTGCATGAACCGCGCAGGCCATACGGACGAGGCAGGCACATGCCGCAACCGCACCTACGTAGTGCGCACCCCACTCTGTGATCAGATGGATTCTGGTCTCGGTCTTGGTGGATACACATTCCTTGGTCTTTTCGGTGTCACGCAGGATGACGCGAGTTTCCAGTGCCGACGAAGATGTGACAATGAACAGAATATACTTTCAAAGACTGTGTACAAAGACAATGCAACGTTCGTAGAGCTCATTTCGAAGTTTCCAAATGTGGACTCGAAACCACGCGCCTTTGACGGCGGTCAGTGCGGAGGGCCGTACGCCTGTGGCGTGGCAAATTGCAACATCCCTGGTAGCTCTGACGACTCACAGACCAACTATCAGCCAAAACTCGCTTGTCCTGTGTATATCGAGCCAGCAATGGTCAGTGCGTTCTGGGTTGCCATCGACACGCCTGGTGGTGCAGACTCGAGCGTCGTTAGTGTCGTAAATGCCATGCGCCAAACGACATGTCAGACTTGTGCCTTGTGTGGCCAGGGGGGTGGGAGCATTCAAGACTGGGGTCGCGGCTGTGCGCGCGACTGTACACAGCTGTCTTGTCAACCGGGGTTCATTTTTGACTGGACAGAACCCGTTCAAACAGATAAGTGCAAGACGTGTGGTGATTTGGACGACATCCGTTTGTGTTTGTCAAGCGAGCAACTCGCCTTTGAAGGCTATGATGTGTCAGGTCGACTGCCAAAGGTCTACATGAAGAAGTGTCGACCGAAGCGTCAACTTCCACTACGAGGTTATGAGCCCGGTTACGGGGAGTGTGTCAAGTGCGCAGACTTTGTTGATTCTTGTGCCGTCGACCAGGACATGTACTACCATACCTGTGAGGAGAGCGGTACATCCATCGTTGCGACATGCAAGCCGTGCTCCCGCTCTAACGGACGTGATCCTATCGTGAGTAAATACTGGGACGGCAATGCATACCGTCTGTTATACTGTCAACAAGGGCCATGCGCCGTGAGCGCAGGGTTGGCGTACACGGGCGTGAGTACCGAATCGACGCCACATCGCATATGTCATGCCACGTGTAAGCCGATCGTCTGTGAGGGTGACGCTTCACAGGTGACGTTGCCCTGTATATTACCACACCAGAGGCGATGCAAGGACTCTGTCAACATGGACGTATCCGTGAAAGACGTCGAGTTCCGTGCAGTGACATACGCCCCGGCACACATCAATATCCTCGAGACAAACACGACAGAGCCATACCTATTCTCCAGCTTTGAAAATATCCTCTTTGACAACGACGCACCGACACTGTCTTTACGCGCACAGTGCGTCTGGAACGCGGACTTCATCCCTGATAATAGTGTCAACCCGGCAGGTATCTCGCGCCGTTTTCAGAGAGACTGTAGACCGTGGGCGCGTGATCCACGTATGCAGTATCCACTTCTACCTTTACAAAATACTGTTGTAGCGGACGCGGCAAACACGCGTGTCTTTCCACGCCGCTTACTCGTCAACACAAGTGCGATTGCGGTCGCGTATGCACAAGGATCGATTGCACGCCCCGCAGACGTATTCGCTGGGGATATCTATCTTGAGCTTGATCTTGTTAATACAAACAATGCGACGCTCGCTGCGTTTGTGCCGAACGACCGTGCGATCGAATCCGTGTCATGGGTGCCACGATGGCGCGCGTCTGTGCAAGCACGCCAGCTCACTGGAGAAAGAAGTAACCTGTCGCTATCGCTGGCCCCGGATCAGACATGCTTTGATTGTTTTTCGTTACGTATTTTTCCGCAGATGACATCGAACTGGACAACGACCAATACGACAAATGCAATTGCTGCCTTCCGAGGAGAAAAATTCGTCTTCTTGTCGTCACCAGGGCTGCTTGTTTGTGAGAGTTCGGTACAATCCCGTGTATTCCCAGTATTCCTCGAGACACGTTTTGACGCAAGCCTCACTGCCATGTTTGCAAGCTCGCTAACAGAAACGTGTGTCTCGACGTTTGGCGTACGCTCTCAAGACCTCGGTATGCCTACAGACTTGGTTCGTTCAAGTGACGTGATCGTGTCGGGAGAATGTATTCTATACGCGTTCTCGTCTGCGCGTGTGTACTGCGTCCGGCGAGGTGGTGGGGTGATAGAGCTTTCTTGGCAAACGTTCATGCAAGGTACTATTGTGGATTTGGCTGTGCAAGACGGGGTGCTCGTGCGCACATTACACAGTGGACTTTTTCCACCAGGAGACACAGCCAATTATATGTCGCTTCTATCTAGAATTGACAGTAGATCCGAAGCTGTCGTACAGGTTGCCGGCCTAATAATGTTTGCCCGTGGAGCGCCGCGGTACTTCCTTCGACGCACTATTGCGACGTCGCTGAGGTTGAGCAAGTTCGAGACTGAGAACGCTACGTTTCGCCTAAACGCGAGCGCGACGTACGTGCAAAATGACGTCAAAATCTTATTCTCAAAGTTTGTGCCTGTGAGCGCAAAAAACACGTTGCTGGAGTACGCTAAGGACTTTGTTGTATTCGCCACAGCAAAGTACAGCGGAAGTCGCGTGATTGTGTATGTGACTGTCCTCGATGTTAGGTCCGTCCTTCTTAATACGTACAGCATGCCATTTGCTGTTTTTAACATCGAAAGCGGTGCTATTCCAGAAAAAATCGACGACGCGTACGAGAATATCGAGTACTCCGGCGAAGCGATCTTGTCTTGCTCGTGGCTCGAGCGCCAGGTACTGTTACTGAGCGTCTCCGTCGACGGGGCGCCACGTGGACAGTTTCCACACCTTCTTCTCAACTTGACGGATCTTGCTGTTATTCGAAACTCTCTACACCCAGACCTGTCGCGCGCTTTCGCAGCACCATTTGTTCGTGTAGCCAACGCGGTCTTGTCATCCGGAAATCTGCTCAGCTGCTCTGAGTGTGCTTTTACGTCTATCAGTTCGTCATCCGGTTTCTTCGCATACGGCGTTTCCCGTGTTTCGTATCGCCGACTCATTGCATGTGAGGAAGTAAACACGTTTATCGAAGAGGACACCGCAAAAGGCATGCCAGTAAAAACGTGTTCACGAGTGCGTTACGACTCCGGAAACATTTACGGCACAACCATGCAAATGACCCTGCAGTGTGTCACGATGAACCGACTCGAAGTAGTGCTCGAACTGCCACCAAATCATGAAATCGCATTCGGTAAGGGCATTCGATATATTGCTCAAGAACAGACACGCCTTCTTTTGTCTGGACAATGCGATAATGGCAAACTCCTTTTTGTAACAGCGTTTGACACTAATAATTGCAAAACTGGATGCTATTATGATTTATGGGAAGGCGGACATTTACAGATTCAAGGCGGTATCACCATCGAAAGCGTACGGCATCGTCCGAGTATGTCACTATCCTCGGAGACATGGGATAGAAGGTCTCTGTTGCAGATTGGCCTGCCGCGCGCTAAGTATTCGTCACAGCAGGTCGAGTCTGAGTGGGTTGAATATAGCGTCACCGTGCGCAGTATCGAGCCGCTACAGCAGCTCGACTTGAAAGTAGAGCGTGACGTTTCCGTTGCCTGGCTTGCGGCCTTTCGCGAACAAACACAACCACAGCGCCTCGCACTAGACGCGCTTATGGTAGTACCGGTTCTAAGCGAGCATTTTATACCCTTTGTCTTTTCAAATGTTTCTTTCCTAGCCAGTATTGTTTATGTCCCAACCGTTTCAGACCTCCGAATTCTTGCTCTGGAGACAATGGCATATGGCGACGACAAGCTGGACTGGGCGCGTGTCCATGCATCGGTACATATCTCAAGAGTAGCACCAGAACTTCGGCAGTGCTCCTATCTGGCGCGTATCATAGCGGTTGACAGCAACCTACAGATCCTCACAAGTATTCCTACCACAACAACGGGCTGTCTACTGGACCTTACGAGATCAGCGCAGTGCCATGTTGAGTTACCTGAGAAACTTACGAATCAGGCACGTGTCGTCGGTCTCGCGCTTTACAGTGTTACCAAGGGGTGTCGCGCTCTTTCTGACGCAGAAGATATCAGCGTTGAGTTCGCTCCGTTCATGCGGATCTCGCAGTGTCCGGCGAACTACTTCCTGCACGCCGACACGCTCGCGTGCACCGCGTGCGATGTGGGAGAGGCAGTGTGTCCGTCGGGTAAATATGTCAGCGGGTGTCGACCGTTGATCCATCCGTCTATTACGCCGGAATGCTTGAATTGCACGGCCCCAAATAACAGCGCTTTTCCAAACACCTCGCGAGGTTGTTCCTCGTGGCAGTGTTTCGACGGCTTTTACCGACTTGGTACATCCTGTATGCGTTGCTCAGCGTTGCTTACGTCGGTGTGTCGCACTACTGGCGGCTTGAGGCGCCAGAATTGTACGGCGTTCGAGAACGAGAAGTGTGTCGATTGTCCGCCGAAGCCACGTTATAGCGAATGGTCAGTATCTACATCAGAGTGCACTTGGCGATGCAAGCCCGGGTTTTTCATGACTTCCGGTGGTTGTGAGGCGTGTCAGACGTTCGACGAGACTGTCGCGTTTCTAGCGATAAGTGGTACGCGAGCAAACGGAGCGTTTTACCGCTTCCAGGCATGCTCGGAAAATAGTCAGGCCCGAGCAGAAGTTTGTGCATCGGGCGATTTTGGCTATTCACTTGAAGGGGCATACATCGCCGACGGACGCGTGTTTGGTGAGGATTGTCCATTGCAATGCGCTGAGAACAGCAACTTACACAGCGTACGAGTTAACTTCACGCGCGCAGGTACCGCTTGGATAGGCCAGCGTTGCGTCGAGTGTGCGGTCTCCGAATGGCCACTTTTTGTGAATTTTTCGCTCCTCCCGCGACATGCGTTCGAGATGAGCTCGTTATGTGTCGCAACTTGTGTACGTAGCGCCGGCTTCTTTGCACACGCAAACAGATCGCGCACATGTCTGTTCTGTCCACAGACAGCTTGTGATCCTGGCTTCTTTTTCTCTGCAAAGGACAACTGTGCTGTATGTCAGGCATGTACAAAAACTCTCAACGGCGGCATCTTCACTGCCTCTGGGACCTTCAACGACGGTCTCTCGTGTCTCGAAAGCTGTCCTCTCGGCTACTTCAAAGCCGACCTACAGACGTGTCGCCCACATTCCGTCCTTTCATGCAGGACTGGCCTTCAGTACGCGGTCGCAGGCACACCTTTCGAGGACGCGCGATGTGCCACCTGCGCCGACTGTAGCGGCGCAAAGGAGGTTGCACCATGTACGAACATTTCTAACCGCCAGTGCGAGAGCTGTGGGCCGATAGACTCTTGGAGTAGCACGTGGTCGTTGAGTGGATGCAACCTCATATGCCGAACTGAGCTGGGGTACACGAAACTATACCCACCAGGAAATCCTGTACAGGAAATCTGTAGGAAGTGCACGCCATGCCCGCTTGGACGTACTCTGCCAGTCCGTCCTACAAACTGTACCTGTCAACCGTGTAACGTCAACATACCACCCACCGCCGTGTACACAAAAGGCTGTGAGTGGACATGTCCACTTTATCACGTCGCACGCCTCAATTCTGACGGCATGCTTTTCTGCCAACACAGCATACGCCCAACATCCAGTGTCGTGAACCACCTGCGCTCTGTCTCACCAGTGAGCTGCCCACCAGGCCAACGCCTCACGCAGGACCAGCGGCCAGGTGCGTACGCGTCCTTCACGTGCGAGAACTGCTCAACGCCGAACGGTATGCGTATTGAGGACCTTAACGTTACATGGATCTGGGACCGCTCGTGTGCCTGGCAGTGCGCGTGGGGTCTGGACAAGCAGGTTGTGCGTGGCTATTTCGCATGCGAAACATTCCGCTACACACATAAGTTCAAAAACACAACAACCGTAACACAATTCGGCTCAGGCCTACTACAGACACATGTCATCGGTATCGTCGTCGGCGCAATCGTCTTTGTAGTCTTCGGGATGTGCTTTATGTGCAGGATGCTATGAGGCTAAATTCGAGCTTGCAAATTCATTAAATAAAATATTTTAATCTTCTGTAGTATCAGAATAGAAGTAATATCTAGGCCTGAGTCTTACCGTACGAGTTCGGAACAACTGGCTTCCCAGTGTCATCCTTGACCCATTCAGGGTTGTTCCTGCAGACGCCCTCATAATGCCTGCGAAGGGCGTCCTCGTCATACGGCTGCTGCATAATGCCTTCACCACTCGTCACCATCGGGTTCTTACGCCCGATTGACTTGTAGTACTCGTTGCATGTAGGACAACCACCCGTCAAGGCAAACTTACCCGACTTGCATACGTAGCTGCACTTGTAGGGCACTGACTCGACTTGCACCGTCTTCGTCTTCTCTGCGACTACGGCAGCATGGACGGCCTCGTCGTGGGCCTTGTAGACTGCCTCGGCACGCGCCTTTTTTGAAGGCCTCTTCTGAGTCCGATGCATGGTAAACTGTACAAACGAATGTGGCACAATCGGTATGCCATTCATATCCTGGCGCCACATGGGGTTTTTCTTTTGCACGTCCGCGTAGTGCTTCTCGACAAGTTCAGTGTCAGGTGCGCACTGCTGAAGCATGACCTTGTACTTGTCCAGCAGCACATGCGGGTTGCGTCGCCCGATCGACGCGTAGTACTCGTTACACGTAGGACATCCGCCGCAGTGGTAGAAGCGGTTCGTCTCACAAAACACGCTGCATGTATAAGGCCGGTTCTTGCGCTTGTCTCCCAAGGGCAATAGCCCGACAAAACCATATTCGGTCGACGTAGCAGACTTGTCTTTTTCGGAAGATTGGTTTATCGTGCTGCCGCTCGCCTGCGGCTCACTTCCATCTACATAAACACGCACGTCGTCAGGCTTTGTGTCTTGGACCGGCTCGTCCTCGTACTCATCGAACTCGACCATGTACCCATCACGTGAGAAGCCGACGACAACACCAGGATAGTAGTGTATGTCCTCTGGATCTTCTCCGTAATACCTGGCCTCGACCAGCGTGTTGATGCCAATAATAGACTTGAATCGCATCCTCGGCGCCCGCGTAAGAGGTCCAGCCGATGCAGTTCTTGTACCTTCTTCCGTCATGTTGCTTATTCTCTGTTGCCCGTGGAATGGCTTCAAAGCGGGAAATAGATCTTGAAAGGCCAAATGAAAATGCCAAGAGTCATTTTTTTTAATTATTGGAATGGAGGAGGACTAATTTATTTTTTTGGATCTTTAATGAATGTTATATCAACAGAATGTGTATCTACAATTCGCCTCTACTGCAACAAACACCACTTCTTCGACACTAGTAACTCACTCGCACTCACACGTCCCTCTACCGGCGTGAAAATGCGCGCCAGTACGTCAAAAAAAAGACGGTCGCAAGAAGTGTCTGCAGTGGCAAACTCCGGAGGTCCGCGGAGTGCTATTTTCCTACAAGCGAGATGGTATATGAGGGCCCCCGAATAGCCGAGGTCTACGACTTGTCCGTCTTCAAGTTTCACCTCGGAATCCTGCCACGGCGGCAGACCTATCAGTGCCAGCATCATGCAGCCGACAGACCACACGTCGCTCGACTGCACCGCTTCGCCTCGCGCTGCCTCTGGTGCCATATACGCGGGAGCGCCATAAACAGCAAAAGAGCTACTGGATTCGACAAAGTAATCCGTCAGCTTGCATTCACCACGCTCGCCCAAGAGCACGTTCGTCGGACTCAAGTCACCATGCATCAGTTGATGTGCGTGCATATGTGCTACACCACGCAGGACCTGCGTAATCACCAGCACTGCCCGTCGCGGTGACACTACATCACACACTAGTTCGTCTGCTAGTGTCCCACCGCCGATGTACTCGAGTAGCATCAATCCTGTCGCTCCGTCAACTGCGTGTATACCAACCACATGCGGGTGTCGTGGCATCGCACAGACCATGCGCGTGTACAGCGATACGCGCCCCTGTTTGCGCGGAATGCGCAGCGCGAAATAGCTCGGTGCAATATTTGTTTTGTCTTGTCCGTGTAAAGTCTTCATATTTTCTATATCACCACTTCGCACAAAATAAACTGTCGCCTCACGGCCGCGACCTATCTCGCACGATGCGATACTGCCCACATCGAGCATCGTCTATGCCTTAATTCGAAAAGACAGACGACTCTTCACAAAAAATATTATAAAAAAAAAACAGATTTGTCTTTATACTTGAATTTTGCGTTTATTACAAACGCAAATGCGTCGATGTTTAGGCCTTCTTGCGTTTAGTACTAGTACTCTTCGTACCACTGGGACCTGAAGGAACGTCGTCTTCCTTTCCAGACTTCGCATCATAAAGCGATTTGTGTTTAGCCACCGTTTCATGAATAGCATCTTGAAGCAATTTGACTTTTTTGGCTGACTTTTCGTGAACCTCGAGAGTGTCGATGCATACTTTCTTTTTTTCCAAGAGAATATTCATCTTCTTCGAGGTTTCTTCTTCTAGTTTCCTGATGTCATTCTCAACAGCTTCAAGCTGCTGCTTGGCATGTGTCACGTTTTTATCCGCTAAAGTCGTACGATTCGCAAAAGTCGGTTCTAGGCAGGATGTAATTACCGGAATTTCGTGGAAATCGTCAAGCTTGCGCTTCTTGTTACAGAAGTACTTTGCAGTAACAACACTGCCACCAATGGCCAAACTAGCAGTACCATAAGTACCAATAAAAGGCAAAACGGGAACAAACATCGTGTCTTCGATACACAAAAAACACATTGCTTATATATTAACTTCGTCGATTTTCACACGTCCTATTTATACAACAAGTAGGTGACTCGCACTGACATATCATTCTATCACTTTGAGAATATACAAGATTATGCAACGAAAGTATAAAAGCATGGCCGCATCTTCGTATCCTTTGGTAATATGTCTTCTGGTGGACCTATTAGGAGACAGCCTGACCCATACAGGAACAGACCGACAGCGCGCCTAATCAGGACGATATCACGCGCAGCTGCAAGCGGTATCTCCCGCGGAGTACGTGCAGCGGCGGGAATGGAAGACCCTGAATCAGTACAAGCGCTCGACGATATATGCCAAGATGCAGCTGATTCCTATACGGAAGGTGTAATTACGTCAGCGAATGCAGTCGTTAACTTCATTTCATCTACGCCAGGGCAGGTAACTGTTGCGGTGCTGGTGATAGGAAGGGCTGCATATCTCGCAACTGCAGCCACTACCCCGGTCGGTATGGCAGGCCTTGTCGTAGGCTCGTTGTTGACAGGATGTGCTACATCTATGACCAATATTGCGTTGGCCCCTGTAGGAACAGCGTTGATGCGTGGGTTGGCACGGTTCACTCCATATTAGGTCTAATTAGACAAGTAACTCAATGCTTTGTTTAAATATTTTTAATGAACGAAGACAAAAGCCAAAACTTGAACAGTGCACAGTACGACTGCATATCTGTTTCCTCTGGGTCTACACCGAGATTCGCGCGCACGTACGCGAGCATATGCTCGTACACCACGTCACTCTTCACCACACTGTCTATGTCGCACACGCGCACGTCCGCGCACTCATGAGCGTACAATGCCCAGTACTTGCGTATCGTCTCGCACACGATCTTGTAACACTCGACACACGTCGCGTCGTTCTCAAGGACGGTGGTGTTTGTCAAAATCGCACGGATCTTGTCATGCATCCTGTCGAGCACCGCACACTTCTTCAGGCGGAAGTTCTCATACTCGACTGGCGTCACCGCTCCTTGTTTCACGCGCTGCATGTCGGTTGCCATCATCACTGCGTGCAGGTCGTGAGAGCTGCAGACGCTGTCGACAGCATCCTCGCCCCGGCACGCAAGCACAGGCACTGGCGGTAGCGGTAAAGATACCAGGATCATCGTGATGCGCGCCTCGCGCTCGTGGCGGTCCATGCGATACCTGTTCGGGATATTTTGCCCGTGTCCCTTCGCAAAATAAGCGAATCGAAAAAATGTATTTTTTTCTGGTACTATATTTTGTACTGGACATCCAGACCATGTCTGGAAATTTTTAATCTCTCTCTCTCTTTGGATCTCTCTTTTTTTCCTGTATACATATATATATATATATATATATATTATATATATATATATATATATTGCATTTTTTATAGTAGAAGAAGAAGAAGAGAAAGAAATATAGAGATAGTAAGAGACCTAAGACCTACACGTAGGTCTGGTACTCTCTGTATCTCTCTTTCTCTTCTTCTTCTTCTACTATAAAAAATCAATATATATATATATATATATATATATATAATATATATATATATATATATGTATACAAGAAAAAAAGAGAGATCCAAAGAGAGAGAGAGATTAAAAATTTCCAGACATGGTCTGGATGTCCAGTACAAAATATAGTACCAGAAAAAACATATTTTTTTATCCGACGTGGCTTTTCGTCTTCTTATCCCAAAGTCGCGTGCAAATGTCAAGGGATAGCATCGAAAGTGAACATTCGTTCTGCTCCAAAGGCATATTCGTTTCGATTTGTTTATTGATATACGAACATTTAATATCACTGCAAGGTATATAATATCGATATTGACATCTACTATTCAAGTAATAGCTTGACAAGGTCATGGTTGAAGTTATATTCGTTTTTAGTAAATCCCTTGTACTGGATCTTGATCGAGTATTGTTTTCTCTGAAATCCACAGATCTTGCCAGGAATCCACATTTGCTTTTTGGGATGAAAAAGCATAACATGTTTACCAAGTAGTTGTTCTTGAAACTTGTTGTTCGAATCGATCGTTGGCACGTCTGAGCATTTCTTCACATATGCTGCGGGAATGAGCTCGGGCATATAGTAATGACTGTAATCGAACCAGACTTTATAAGCATCAAGAACTTTGTCAGGTTCAATCCATGTTTTACCAAGCGTCCAAAAGTTATCACATTCCCTAGTGCACAACTTTAGTGCGAGGACTTTCTGTTCAATACTAGTGGAAGTACGATTATCGTAGAAGTCGTCTGGGTCTAGCTTGCGTTTCCGGTCGTGGTCCATGTATGTTCTTGTTGCGCGCCCCTCTCGTCAAGTTTGTAGAAAGCGGGAAAATAAACCCAAGGGAATAATAAAAAAAAATGCGAAGAGTCACTGCGTGCAAAATTTACGGGAAAAGAATACCAAGAGGCATTTTAAGAACTCGACATTCAAGCGAGTCGAAAAGCAATGTCCAGCACTCCCATTGACACGCGCCTTGACTGTCTTGTCCGCGAGGCAGTTGCGAACTACGGAAGTTATACAGCGACTGTCAATGGGCTTGGGGAGGGGCGCGCAGATCATGTCCTGGAAATCAACGTCGACTCGGAGGATCTCACACACGCCTATACGCGTGCGCCCTTTAACAAGGCTAACAAGATCCCGCCTGACTGCCGCATTCGCCATTTTGTCTATATCATCCCGATCGAGCAGCGGTATGGGCAGGAGCAGCGTATGCTCTTCGGCAGCGACGGTAACGACCTCAGCGTGCCGACGTTTTTTCGGCCATACTCAGCCGAAACCGAAGCGGTTTATGTCGCTATGCCCACGCAAGCATTCTCTGGTCCTGGATCGGAGGTACAGTACGCCTTCCGTGTGCGCAACTACTTTGAGCGCCCGAACGGCCTACTCGAGCCTCGCGACGATATCCAGATCGGGATGGAGCTGACGACAAAGTCACAGTCGAAGCATCCAAGGCGCGGCGTCGTGCTCGTGACAAACAACCAGCTGTTTTCTTTCCAGCTCGGAGCGATGGGCGACAAACAGGCTGGCTTCAAGATGCAGTACAACCCACTTAAGCTTGCTTCAACCGAGAGCGCATGTAATGATTCCCTCGCCGAGCTCCATACGCAAGTCTTCGGCAGTATGGTGCTGCCACTCGAGCCTGAGGAAATCATGACCAAGGCGATCAACAAACACTACTACATATACACCGGGAGGCGTGGTGGTGGGGCGTCTCGTGGGTGTGGGAAAACGAAAGGTGGATCCAGTCTCTCGCATGCGAGCCTTGTTGCGGGCGAAGAGAAGCACTGGAATCTTTCCGTGAGCAACTCTGTCCCCATCTCGAAACGGGCGCGTGTGAAACTGAGTTTGATGGTCGGAGATATCACGCAAGTCTTTGCGCCAGACCTCGAGCACTCTACCGTTCCTCCCGCGCTCCCTACTGTGTTGTTTGCCCCGTCTGATAACATGCCCAGTAGTTTGCATGGATACGAAAACAGCATGCGCTGCCTCGAGACTATTCGCGCACTTGGCATCTCCGACGTGGAACCTACCAAACTTGCCCAGCTTTCGGCCGACATGTTCAAGTGGCCCGTGAACGACGGCTTTGAGGCCTTGGCTATTGGTGTTCGCGAGCACGAGGATAAGGACGACGACGAGGGTGAAGACCTGAGTGCGACTTTTATTGGCCCGGGAAAGCGAGAGTACACGGTGAAGGTTGGGTCCCTCCTGCGTGTGCGGGTGACGAACATGACCTTGGGTGACACGTGCGTCGAGGTTCACCCGTTCTACTGCAAGGCGACGTCGGAATGTGGCACCTGCTGCTTCTGGGAGGAATACGAGAAAAGCTTCTTGCTTAAGCCGGGACACTCGTACGTTCTGCCGTATCCGCTACAGAAGGACGCCGGCGAGGGCACCGACGGATGGGTGTTTAAGAATCAGGACGGAATGAACTTACTCACTGTACTCTTCAAGTTACCGGCAGACGTCCTTGATATTGACGACCAAGACGACCATGTTGCATTCACGGCGCTCAAGTCTGCGCGCGAAGAAGACGAGATGGTCGTTGACACGGAGGTAGAGGTCCAAAAAGCGACGAGTGGAGAAAAAGTTCATCTCGAGTGCTGTATCTGCCTCGAGACTAAGACAGTCCGTCAGATGGTTACGTTTGTGCCTTGTGGCCACTGTACTTGCTGTGAGAACTGCTATGCGAAACAGGTAGCGACTGATGCGGCGGCCTGTAAGCGCAGCACTTGCCCAAAGTGCCGCCAGCGCGTCAATTCAACCATCAAAGTGTTTTTCTGAGGCTTAGGTGTTTTTCTTGTGTTTATTACAATTCATATTCTTGCTAAGCTGAGTAATTACACTCAATAAACTCCTTGACAGGCTCTTGACCCGCTTGTTAATTTTCGGAGCATCTTTCTTATTACCGTTTTATTTCTTTTATCGAAAAATTCAAATTTTTGTTTGTGAAGAGCCGCGCCTTTTCGTCGATTTGTGCATTGCGAGATGCGGCGCATATACTAAACGTTAGACTCATGGAAAGAATTGTGGTCGAGCCACAAACTTCGACGTCTGACTCGTTGACGTCTTTCGTCTGTCCATGTGATTGGAATGGACTCTTAAGCGATACTTACGCCAGCGTGCTCGTACTTGGTGTCGACGCCGTACAGTCCACGCTGGATGAGATCATTGCAAGTAGCACTGGCTCGGTTGCCAACACCTCGTCATATTGCTTGAAGTGCAGACGTATTACGCCTTCTCTTAACACAGCACTGTCTATACAAGAGAACGTGATGAACTGGAAGAAACAACACACCTACTTTGGTGCATGTTCGAAGTTTATCGGCGCGTGGCCGAAGCAGACGCGCGGGATGCGGCTAAGAAACCGTAGGAAGAAGCAAATGCCAGTTGAGGATGGATAGATACAGTAAAAACATTTTGTAGAAACTAATTATAGTCTAACTATTTTCTTTCATCTACTTACATTACAACAAGAATCAACACTGCCCGGTCAATCACGCCGCGGCGTTGGCAGAGATCAGCGAGAGGATAGACACCTAGCACGGACATATTGATCGATGTGTCGTTGATGTAGAGCGTAACGCTATCTCGCGGTCTGACCAGGAAAGGCATTCCGTCGCTGCTGGCGAGAACACTTATTCGGTCGCTCGTGATCGCTACTACATTTGCAAGAGCCTTCGGGATGCGGACAACAAGGTCCGGGTTGGCGTCGCTGGTGCCATAAAAGCGAGTCGTTCTTGTTCCCTTTCCAAAACCGTGCTGTGTAAGAATCGAAGGCATTTACGCACCATCCGCTGCGTATAAAGAGTCTCGCTTGTTTTTGTTTGTTTTTTATTACATATATAAAGTATCCAACTGCGTGCTGTGGTCTACTGCCGACCATGTCTGAAGACCGTATCTGGAAACTCATACGAAAGCCTTTTATATTTCCTACGACGCCGCGGCTACCTCATACATGTAAGTGGGAGATTTTTGCGGCGGGGCGAGCCGGCTGCACGTTGTGCGGTACGATCCACGTATGTGACTCGATGACTTGTGAGCACAAGATAGTCACTGAGGACAGTATTCTCTGTTCGATTACGGGATTTTTTTTAAATAGACTATACGGGACAGAGACGTGGAGTGATCGGAGTGTTTGTGCGTCACTCGAAAGTCGGAACACCATAGAACTATCTTATGATGTCGATACGCATGTCCATGACCTTCTACTGTCGAGCAACGCGAGGCTTTGCACACAGTGTGAGCAGGACAGTTATGTGCAGCGTCTATCGAATGCCGTAGATCACTGCACTGCGACACGATCACGTGACTTTGACTGTGCAACGGATGTGCTCGCGAGTGCACTACAAAGTATACAGTGGCGTGTTCCGCCTGAGTTCTGTATAGTCGAGCGCGAAAAGCTGGCAAAAACGTGCACTGCAGCCATCCACACTAGCGCGGCGATGCTCTTCAAGAATAGATACTTCAAAATCTGTCGCGCAAACCAGAAGGCAATTGTATTTGGTCTGGTATATCTTTTACGAACTGGTGTAACACATGACACGAAAGTCATTCTACCTCGAATAATTCAGCTGTGTGAGGTACTTCCACTAGAGACGCAGATGAAAGGCTTTTTTGGTGTGAGTCCTTCGAGTATCACTGACACAGAGAACCGGCTCAAGTTTATTGTCCGGCAAAATTCGGCTGCCTGATTGCCCGCAAGACTTTGCCCAGGAAATCCCAGGCAGAGTTGCACACCTGGCGTCATTCACGCACAAAATACACGGTCACATTCGCAGTAGGTGGTCGGCGTGCGATGAACGCGATTCCTTGTGCGGCTGGATTGAGCGGTGGGGTATTTGGGGCATACGCGGGCGACTCTGGCGGGGACGTGAGGTCTACAGTGGGTGGTGGCGGAGGGAGCGGGACATCCTGTACGCGCGCGTTTTCTGGTAGTGCACCACGGGCCTGCAAGCGGCGGTAGACGCTGGTAAGGTTATTGCGCACCTCGGTGGTGTAACCATCGCTATCCGTGAGACCGGCAAGGACACTGGCAAGTGGTTCTGTAGTGGCCGCGCCTGAAGCTTCGGATGCTTCGAAGATTTCGCGAACGTTGCGCGTGAGGCGCGCGATTTGCGACTGTAGCCCGCTGACGCGGTCGTGTAGCGCGATCATGTTGCGCGGTGTGAGTGTCATTCCGGTGATTTCTAGCAGGCGCTGGTGCTCCTTTGCTTTGAGCTCTTTCATGTGCTCCTTGTAAAAGTCACGACGCACCCTCGCAGAGCTGCGCGCTTTGAAGCTTCCGAACCAGTGCTTGCCCATGTGGTGGATACGGCTGATGCACGTCACCATGTCGGGCTGCATGTAAGAGTCAAACTGTATGCAGCATATTCCCATGTTGAATAGACCGAGCCAATCCTCGACAGCCGTTGAACTAACCTGCTTTTTGGTGATAATTACGGCTTCAAACTCCATTGTAGATAGGTCTTTGATGAACGCCGAATACAGCAGAATCGGCTCGAGTGCCCACGCAATCACCCGCATCAACGCGTCACGGCGTTCTATCGAGCCGAAGCCGATGACGCACAACATGAGGTACTCGTTTGTGGTGCGACGTACGGACATCTGTGTGAGGCGGAAGGCGTCCATGTCCTCCGAAATTTTGTTCATATTGTCGCATTTCGGGATAGGTGGTTTCGACATCGCGTTTGCATTCGATGTCTGCATCGAGTCATCATGTGCAAGGGGCGGCAAGCACATGCTTCAGTTGCTCTTTTTTGGCGCCTGAAATTTCGATTTTTTGAAAGACAGAAAGTTTCAATGCGAATCGACGTGGCCCTTCACAAAAGGGTGCATGTTGATGCATACGAATTTGTTTTTCCGAGTTTATTTTCCCGTTGATAATAAACACACTTACTTCGCCTTTGCGGCAAACGAAACAAGTCGGCATGGATCTGGCTTGTTCTTCGTCAGTGTCACCGCAAGCATCTCGCGTACTTCAAGAGGACCAAGAATACCACACTCGCATAGGACCTTGACGTCGGCAATGTTGTTCACCTCGAGCTTGTTGACAAGCTGAAGGGAGCACGTCACTTCGCCCGTGGCTTTGAACGCAGTCTTGTACACGTGTGGCAGGAAGTCCTCGAGCACGCGCGATACGTTGAGAACACTGTTGCGTTGCTCTGTAAGCGTGCCCGGAGCCGTTGCGTTGCTACTCGATGCGGAGCTGCCCTGAGCGTAACTACCGTGGGCAAGACGCACGTCGAAGTGCGCATGCACGCTTGAGCGATAGTGCGTCATGAGCTGTGTCATCACGTCGCTGGTTATGCTTGGCGCTGTTACCTGTGTGACCTGGCTGTTGGGTGGCATGAGGCTGATACCAAGGTTTTCGTGCTTTGCCTGCACGTCCGATAGCCAGCACATCTGTGCCTCGTTAACATTGTCAAGTACAGCGCCAGTGTCGGTTGCGGTCAACATTTGTCGTTGTTGGTACTCATTTCCAGTCTTTCCACCCACGTTATAACGGCGTGACGCGTCAAGCAAATCAAGACCAGATTCTGTCTGCATTTTGATATCGACGTTCTCGCTAACTAGCACGAGCGACCTCATGCTTGATTTGATACAAGACGCAACGTCGGACTGCGCGAGATTCGCCTGTATGTAGTACTCATGCAATGTATCGAGTGGACTACTCATTTCGCGGTAAAGCGGCTGTACAGCGTAGTAGATCTGAACGCCGAGCTTATCGAGGTCAAAGTCAAGACCGTTGAGTACGTACTTGATTGGCCACCCACCCTGGTGCTGTTCCCAGTCCTTCTTAAAATGAGCCTGCCACGTGAACGAACCAAACGGCAGCGTGCGCGGCACGGCCTCGCCGTTGACGCGCTCAATATACCACGGGATAAACTGGCAGGCATATAGGTATTCAACACACTCACGGGCAAAAACCTTGTAGCGCAACTGCAGATGTCGATGGAACTTTGCCGTAACGGAGCGCCCATCCTCGGTGAAGACAATGTCGTTTGTAAGGCAGTCGTTTTGGATTGAAGCGAGACAATGCCGTACCGTCGGCTCCCGCAGAAAGTGTGCGAGGTCCGCAACGTACTCGCGACCACGGGTCACTCTAGAATTGCTTACGCTGTGGCCTTCGCGCTTCTCTCGCGTCCGTTTCATGTATCGACGGGATGCCGCGTAAATACGTGGAAGAGGCGAGCTTGGGTTTGCGTGCGTTTATTGAATGTGTAAAGTCTTGAGTTTGACTAAGTTGGCTTTATTGGCTATTTATTCAAGGCGCATGTAGTACTATGTATTTAAGGCGTGTATGTTTACAACATGCAGTCTGAGGTCAAGTGCACAAGCTGCGCGAAGCACGTCGAGCTTATGCTGCTTACTCGCGAGGAGGACTTCAAAGAACTAAATGCAAAAATTGCCGAAGTTCAACGCATACAAGACAGGAAGTTACAGGCGCTTATTGAGCGCATGACACGGTTAGAAGACAGTGTGTCGAGATGATTCACAAGACAAATTGTCATGACATCCTTGGCCGCACAAGTCGTGCATGCCGGTTACTTGTGCATGTGGTGGAGCATACTTCGCTGCTTATATCATGACTCGCGCCCTGCTCTAACATGTATGCAAACAGATCGAAAACACTCTCCGCACAGTATACAGCGCCGTCGACATGTGAGAGCAAAATGTGGTGATGCCAGACAAGCCACGCCCACTTGTGCTGCTTTGCTTTCTCAGTAGTGTGCTCCATGAGAACTGGTACATCCGGCTTTACCTGCATCAACAGCGGTAGTATATTGACTCCACTTACGTTGCCGGAAATGATTTCTCCGATTGGTTTCTGGACCGCTCGACTGTACGTTGGGAACAAGAAGTACGCTACCTGTGATACGTCATGGAATAGGCCTTGGAACTGATGCTTATACGCCAGGATACTTCCCGGAAGACAGTCCCGGGCCGTCGCGAGCTGGTAGAAGTCGTCAAGTGATGCTTCATGGTGGAACTGCGATAGGTCGGGCCGCGTCGAAGCAGGACCAACCGGTTTTGCGTGCATAAGTGTCAACACCAGACGCATAAAACAGTGTAGGATGTCCATGACCTCAACAGACGCTCCGGACTTGACGTTGTAGTACCCTTCCGCCTCATGTTCGTAGAATTCAGACATACGCACTTGCTCCTCGATCGACAGTGTCTCCCAAAGAAACATCGTGCCGAGGAGCGCACCTATCCTTGTCATCAGGGCCAGAACGTAATTGCTTATGTCGACCTTACAGTCATACCCAGTGAAACGATCGTATGTCAATAGTCGCATATACGAAGTTTGTAGCGACAAAATCAGCTGGCGCATTTCAATCCACGTGCAAGAATGCAAATCGATATCGTTCGTAAGCTGCTTGTGAAACTCCCCAAGTTCTTCTTTCGCATTGTACTTGCGAGTGTCGAGTGGGTCGTGTGTACACAGAACGTAGCATAAGCCAAGACCGAAGAGATGCATATCACTATATTTACTTTTCTCACACACAACGTTGTCACTTTCATTACAATTGAGCCAGTTCAGGATGAGCCTTTTGATACTTTCGCGAGCGTCGAGTTCGTCGAGACATGCGGAGTGCAACTCTCGCATCGGAAGCATGCAAGTGATTGTGTGCAGGCCGTCGGCATAGGCGCTTTAGTTTTTTTTACGGTGACGCACATTCTACAGGCGCAGAAGCTGATGGGTATTCATCTAAGATGATGTCAGGCGCGTCATCTGCATCATTTTTCCCTTCAGATAGTTCTTCGTCATCTTCGTCGCTTGAAGAGCCAGGGTCGGAATAAAGGTCACTGGAACTCGATGCAGAATGGTCGTCCCTTTCACTGTCTTCGTCTTCCTCTTCGTCGTCGTCGTCGTCTTCGTCGTCAGTGGAGGTTGGTGTCCTCAGTTCTTTCGTCATACGTCGGCGCTTGGCGTTCTGGAACTCAAGTTCCATCCTTTCTGCAGCAGCCTTAAAGGCATCACTTGACTCGGAACACGATTCCCACGTGAGGACCTCCCTTATCTTTGCAATAGCTTCTTCCGCACTCTTTCGCTTCGGTCTTGACGACATGCAGGTGAGAGCTTCAAGTCCTACACGCATGGCATAAATGCGAAAAAAATTGCGTCTGTATTTAAGGGCCGTGTGGGCTGAAGAATGGAACAGCGAGAGGTGTGCATACTGTGCAAGTACGCCGGGGGTAGCAACGAAAACATCAATGATGTCCTTAAGTACATCCACGACAATATCAGTAAACTGAGTGTCGACGAAATCGCACAGCAGGTATACGAGGTGTTACCGGAGTATCTAGCCGATGACGAGCACTGCTCGCATGCATCGATAGTGGAGCACATCCAGAAGCACTCACAGGAATACAAGATCGTCATATGTACTCTGCTTCGTGATGTGCGAGCACTGAGTCAGGAACTGCTGCAGGCCAGTCGAGTCAGGAACGAAAACGACTCTCACGAGATAGACCTGCGTAGCACAGCCATGTTCTTTAAGTCTGTCGAGTTAGCGGCAATGCTGACGACAAAGGTACACGATAAACAGTATACATGACCATTGTTTTTTTTTTAGAAAAGCATTATTTTTTAAAGCAATCTATCCAATCGCCGGGAATCAACTACGCGACGTAAATGCCCGAAGACGCATCCACCACACAGACAGCCCCTGCAATCCTGCAGAATGCCCGCGTCAAGAAAGCGAGCAAGACGAAGGGGGTCGGCAAGACGCGCAAAGCTCGACCGCTGAAGAACCTCGACATTGCGGTGCTTCAGTCGCGACTGCAAGAACTACAAAAGCGCGTTCGCACTGCGGAGTGTAAGATGACGTTGCTCAAGGAAAAGCTGGTTGTGCATGAGGACGAGGCGGCTACTCGTGCGGCCTTGCCAGTTGACACCAGTGAAGCCACAGGCGACGAGAGCGCAGAAATGACTGACACACCAGCTGCATGAGAGTTCCGTCTTTATTAGAGTACTCTCCAAAATAGAATAACTTTGGTCCTACGTGTTTTGTACGCCACACACTTTCAGTGCAACATCCATGCGCTCGTCTTTTGACATGTGTTGTGTTTTTTCCAATAAATACTCGTACAATTCAATCAGATAGCGATACCACTGTCCTCGGAAACTCACAAACAATACATGTAGTTCAGCATGTTTCAAATGCAAGGACGATACGTCGGCAACCTCGCGTGTAAGATCGACACGTTCAAACAGTTTAAGAACGCACGTGAGGTGATGAACCTGGCCGTCCAGCATGCCCGTGTTTTGTTTTAGCGTCCACTCGAGAGCCCTGACTGTGCCTTCGCGAGATTCGAAGAGGTGTCTGCAAGCCATAGCAAACTTGCTCAGTCCGACACACGCGGCGAGCTGATGCATCTTGGCACTAACAACGAGACATGCGACACACACGTCCATGTCACATCCCCTTGTCGACTTCGACACTGAGATTGTCCATAGGAGCATTGCGTGTTGGCCACATGCGTCGCTAATGCCCATTCGAGCACAGAGCAAACTCAGTAGACGGACACCGAACTTGTGCCTAATATCCTTGGTCCCTGTGAACATAACCTCGTGTCCCGCGAAAACAACTGTGCGAATCATGAGCACAATCTCTTCAGAGGCCGAAGTTTGCACCATCTTCAAGCGGCAAAACGTACCGAACGCAACTTTGACAGTCCCATTCGAACTAAATAAGTGAATAGGTGTTGTGCGAAAAGTCAAAAAAAAGCGAAGAGACGTTTATTTAAAAAAAATGAGATCAAAAACACAAATCAGTGTTCCTAAAACCCATAAAAAATGCAAGGTATGCAATTACGATCAAATCGGAACACCATGAAATGCATAGTATGCTCGACCACCTCACTCCGCGGACTTACGCGCCTCTTCGATGCGGCACACACATCGCGAAAAATCAACCCGACATCGAGATCTGTGCGATGGCGCTTTGTAAGCTTCCTTCCAACCGGGCCGAGTTCGAGACGGCGCGTGGCACGCGCGAGTTCATTATTGCCAAGTTCCTCGTGCTCGCCTTGGGACCGCCCGGGTTCGGCAAGGTGCCATACAATTCGAAGCGTGGCGTTGGACAGAAGGAGGAGGTAGGAAAGCCGCTTTATGAAGTCACAGACGACGGTCGTGTGCGGCTCTTCAGTTTTGAAAAGGGAAAGACAAACAAGGACAAGGGCGTGCGCGTCGAGACGGACGAAAGTTGTGGGTTCCTCGAGCCCGGCCTCGTACTAAGCTTCTTCTTGCGCGAAGACTTCTGGGATCCTTCCAAAATTGTTCCTGCAGATGCGGGTGACGACGCAATTGGCGTTGGCACCGTCGTTGCCATGCAGGTCTCGAGTGGCAACGTTGACGCCGCGGCCAAGGGGTACTTGATGAAGCTCAAAAAAATGAAGGTGTTATCCACATCCATCGACCTTACTCCAACACTTGCGAATCTCCCGTTTAGTGAGGACGACTACGACCGTCGCACATTGCAGTACCGCACTGATTACCCGGCCATGAAAGGCGGACTTGACTCGTCGACTGAGATGCGTTGTTTCGCGACTAAGAGTATGGGTCCTGATGCGTGTGCATTTGAGCATGAGGGTGGGTTTATCATCAGCAATGCCCGCACACACAATTGCGAGGGTTTCCGCGATGACATTTTTGTTCCTTCACACGTCGCCCTCCGTTGCTTTCAGGTCGAAAACCCGAAGCTCGCCCTTGCCTTCATGAACGTCGCACTTGCTGTCGAGTCTGTTGGAGCGATCATCAAGACTTGCGCGAGCAACGTCATGCTATCTGCCGACGACGTCCATCCACTCGTCGCACTCACCCTTGTTCTCGATGTGAACGCGCTACTCAGTCTCGAAACCCTCGACGCGCCAGAGCTCAAGTTCTTTCTTCGTTCAGCTTCTGACGGCCCCTTTGAGGCTCGCGACATCATTGTCAACAAGAAAGACTCGTACATAAACTGGCGTAACACGAAGCAAGCGTACGTCACCGACGCAGACAGTGCTCAGCTCAGTTTCACATTGCATGCGCAGGACCACAGGGGTCCCGAAAGCGCTCCACCTGCGCACGGTCAGCTCAGTGTCGGCTGCAGTGGAACATACAAGAGACTGTCTGTGAGTCTCACGCGACAAGGAATGTCTTCCAAGGTCATCGACCTCGAAATGCGTATGGCGGACGCCGCGTCGACGCGACAGAAGCGCAAGCGCCCAGAGCTCGCCTTTGACGCTTGTGATATAAACGAGTAGATTTGCTCGTTAAAGTGGTAGTGCAGATGAATCGACGTCGTATGTTTTCCACGAGATGATAATGTATGTTAGGATAGAGCACAAAAATACAGCCCGACGCCAAACGTGTGCGCCGACATACGGCGTGTACTCGCCCGTCGCCTTCATCTGCACAACATGGTTTACCTCGTAGGTGATGTCCGAGATTACGGCAGGTGTAAGTGACAGTAAGAGCGTCACGGTTCGCAGGTAGTAGTTCCAAGTCGCAGTAAACCCATTAGACGGAATACTTGGCTGAAGACGCTCGATAAAAACGAAGACAGTACAAATAATAACCAAAAACACAAATAAACGAGTGTAAAGGAAGTAGGATAGAATCGTCTTCTCGACCGTATGCCACCTCCCCAATGCGTCCTCAATTTGTAAACCGTCGCCGCGACAGTAGGAAATGACATCCTCCCTTTGCAGCATGATAATGTGCTGAATACTCTGCAGGAATCCAATGAACATGATCATGAGGACGTCAAACAGGTTTGTAGTGTCATCGTGAACGCCACTCCTTGCACTAAAGCTGGACACGAGCAGCATGAAAGCGACTGTGTTGTGAATGTCTTCCCATACAGTCATCTTGAAAACCGAGTATTCTTTCGATTGAGCATCGTGAGTTTCCGAATATAAACCGTAAGCGAAAAACAAAACGTCCAAAATCGCCAATGTCATCGTGACAGTAGATAGAAGTGTTTCTGTCATGCAAGTTCCCCCATCACACGTTTGGCCAGTGCCTCGTTTACCTTTCTTCTGTTCAATTGAGACGGCACTAAGGCATAAACAAACAATCGACAGAATCAAAAGAACGGAAAGGCGTACAATTTTGTTCTGTACAGCGTTCGTAAACCAGTGTGCATAAGAATTTTGACCATCTTGTTGTGATGAATCTTTTTCGATCAATGAAGTATTGCTTTGATCATCATCATTGTCTTGTTCTTCGATTTCTCTATTTTTTTGACCAGTTTTTTTTTGACTACTTTGATTTGACTTTCGTTTCTTTTTTGGCATTCTGAGAACACGATTACCATTTTTGTCTATTATAAATTCACCAGCACCCAGATCCGTAATAAAATTCATTCCAAGTCTGCTCGCTGCGACGACCTGTTGTCCGTCTTCATAGTCATTTACAATATATTGTAACTCTTTAGATCCACCACCACTTCCTTCGACAAGTGATTTCTTTCGTATTTCTTCCTCCCTCGTTTCAATGAACATATTCAGCATGACAGCTATATGGATTAGAAAAAATGCTATGACGATGTTCCAGTAACTGTCATCGTATCCAGCAGAAACATATGCGTATGAAGGAACCTTAGTTGCATAGCAATTCTTCTCCACTTTCTTGCATCCTTCACCGCTACACTGCTCACTACGAATACATCGGCACATACTGTCGGGACCCCACGGTTCGAACAATGCAACAGCTGTTGAATTCGTTCCATTCGTACACTTCCACTTCATCAACAAAGCGTCCTTTGTTTCAATCACAGGATTCGACGCTACATCCTCGAGGGTTAACATTCTGAAGGTAGTCAGTTCAACGCCACCGACATTGTCCTTCGACGTGATGCAGTACACAATTGTGAAAATGGCACAAAGCAGAAATAAGGCTGTATGAGTCACGTGAGACTTCGGGTGCATAAGTTTATCTATAATATCGATTCTATCTGCCTCCGAAGTACCAGTATCGTCCGACATACTCCTACGACTATCGTCTTTTATACGCGCGACATTGGTTTACACATGCAAGTTTCAGTACATATCTCGACGTCAAGCATACGCGCAATGACCCTTGGCGTCGATGGAAAACCCGAACTTCTCCTGCATCGGGTCCGGCCAGCGTCCAAGTGTCGACCAGTACTGCAGAGTCCATAACACGTTCCGTGCGTGCCTTGTGGCGTCCTTCGCGGGCCATATCGCGTCCTTGGTCTTCTGCGCTACCGCGACATTGTTTCGGATGGCACTGGCGACACGCTCGTACATGGCGCGTGCCGTGTCTGTCGTCACCGCGTCGCGGATCTGCACCTGTGGAAGTGTACGTATGTGTCTACTAAAGTTGAACTGGTATGCGGACGCAATAGCCCCAAGTACGCCATGCTCCGACTCGAGGTCGAGTGGGTTTATCAGCGCGTGTGCGCCCCACATCTTCGCTGGGCCAATCGCTGGCATCGACTGGCTAAAGTCACATCCTGTTAGAGCCACCAGCACGGCAAAAGCGCGACACGGTGCCGTGTGTTGCTTCATGACTGACTGCACGTGCGCACACAACTCACGCATGCACACATACTCCATCCTTCGCTTCGTTGTTCCAAGAGCAGTGCGTTTCGCGCTTGTGCTGATTTTGGTCTCGATGCGCTCGAGAAAAACCTGTCTGTCGGTGTATTGTTCGCAGTGAACAAGTGCCAGTGGCACAAAGTCACCGTCGGTTGACTGAACGACCAAAGCGCCGAAATGACTCCACGCGAGCGCCTTTACATCACATTCCCCTCGCCGTGCTGCCGGGTCGAGCACTGCAGGCGGCAGTTCGCGCCCGTCAAGCTCAAGCGCGCGCCCGAGCACGACAGGAGGACCCATCCAGTCAATAATAACAGTTTTGTCATGGTTCTTGTACTGACGTTGAACGTTGCGCACAACCATCGCGACGACCTGACTCTTGAAGTATCGGTTGCGCATACACGAAGCCCAATCGTTCGGTGGCACGCGAGGCATCTCGTTGTGCTCGTTGAAAGAAAACACGGCCTGTTTTACGTTCCGCGCGCGCTGTGTCATGCTTTTACATAACGGTACGTGCGTGTAGTCATCGAAGCCGAGCACCACGACGGACGCGTTATGCTCAAAAGCACGGTCAATTGTGTCAAAAAATTGTCTCTGGATAAAGAGTTCCCATGTGTTCACCCATTCACCCTTCATCAATTTGATCTGCCCGTCGACGAACCACACTGTCGGTCGTGTTGATAATGTGGGACGGAAAGCTGCAGGACATTCACGCTTCAAATGCTGTACCCAGCCGGAGTCGATCGTCATACCTGGTGCATACACACCCCGTCATCGTTATGCCTGAAAAGCACAAAAAAATAAGCCTCTGACAGGCCTACACGACGCCGTAGTTGTACTGATACACGAGCTTCACGATATCTAGCAACGCCAGCTTGCCAGGTGCATCTTCGCCGCCCTTTGCCCGTACGGCTTCGTAGGTACGAAGGGCATTGCTCTTGCTGAGACCATCTTGGACCTCCTCGCCAATCACCTCACACACATAGGCGTGGTACCAGAATACGCGCGAGATCGACTGAAAGCACGTATGCCATTCGTCTCGTTGCACCTTGTTACTTTGTTCTTTCGGCCGTAATGACGACATCGGTGGCTCCGAAGGTGAAGAGAATGGGGCGCGTTCCCATCGAGAAAGAACGACGTGCATCTTCAGGTCAAAGAGACTGCCTTGGTCGTTTCGGAAGATTCCAGTGAAGTCGCCGCTGCGAAAGATCTCGCGCAATGCAGGGTATATCGCAATCGAGCGCTGGAAGTGCGTGAAAGGTAGAAGACGCACCTTTACAGCGAGTATGCGCTCTACCGATTGCTGCAGTTGTTGGTACTGCTCACTGTCCTCGTGTAGAGGGAATGCGTCACAGAGCTCGTAGCATAAATGAACACAGCGCCCCGTCTCCTCTAGAGCCTCCCACCCACACGCTTCATGTGCCACGGCTGCTTGAGTGACAATCACCCCAAAAATGAAGTTGCGACTTGTCTCGGCATCACTACCAAACGCGAGTCTGTACACGTGCTCGCCCGTTTCGGTCAGCATGGCGCGCAAGGTCGGACTTATCTGCGGACCGCCTTTCGTGCCATAGTATCGGAAGATCATCTGTGATGCGTCACAAGGTGACAACTATTGGATCCTCTACACATTTCTTCTAGACACAGTCGGTAGATTTGTTGTCACTATCGTGCGAGCATGTTTAGGCTCATGTACAGATCGAGTAGATTGGATATCATTATAACATGCTCGTGGTAGTATAAAAGCACCGCCAACAGCATGCATGTCTACGTCTGTTCTGGAGAGCAGTAAGATCAACAAGCAGACACGCCGTCTATGCGTCGAAATCAATGGCAGTATGCAGCAATTCGCAAAGTCCGGACACGACGCGGCGTCTTGGTGTCCAAACAACGCCAAGATCGGCGAGATCCTCGGCGTCGCAGATGTATTTGACAATAATCCAGACGTTGGTACGACAGCGAGCTGCCTGCAGAATGCCATCCTGCACAAGGTCACACTCCTCGAGGTCAAAAATGACTTCCCTATCAACATCGGCGTGACAATGTCGTGTATCCCGTCGGATGAAGCAACTCGGCTCGGGAACCGGTTCGCATTGACAACGTTTGCAAACTCTCACAACCCGAACCCGACAGTGCTCTTTGAGGCCGACGCGGCTTCAACTGAGGCCGTCGCATGGCGACAAAATTATCCGACATACAACAACGCGAACCTCGAGAAGGAAGGTGTGCTGGAGCTCGGGTCGCAGCAGAACTACCTTTTCATGTCCAAGAATCACCCGGTCGTCGAAATCCTGCGAACGAACAAGGATATCCTGAACGCAGACATCGACAAGTGTCCATTGATCGATAACGAATACTACAAGATTACCCGACAGGTCTTCAGCTCCTGCTGTGGCGCCCTGCGCAGTAAGATCCTTACAAAGGTCGCGACGCGCGACCTTAACAACCTCAGCGTGCAGATGTTCCCACTACACAAAAAAGACTGGCAGAACATCTGCGTCAGCGACGAGATGCTTCGCGCCGTGCCTGCTGATATGCTCGAGCGCGCTAATGCTGAGGAAATCACTGGTTTCATCCGACAACTCTGTATGCGCCAATGCTGCCTCAGCATGCGACTCGAGATGACGTACGAGGTCCCGACGCGTGTCTAGTCTTGTATCTTGCAAAAACAGGGTGCCTTGTGTCTGGTTCCGGAATCCCCACACGGGCGTTTTCACACTGATGCGCTTAGCGCTCCGCCCCGCGCGTATTTTCCGGTGACCCACGATGTTGCTGTGGTAACGCCCCAGACACCGGACGATTTTTGACCGTAGGCGAACCTCGTGTCGACTATTTGGTTGGTTTGATTTGCTGCAAGCACCCTACTCTATATACGAGTTATTGTATATTTATCGCTGAAACTGACGTTCTCGCCGCGATTGCGGGTTCGAATTTTCACCTGGAAATACCGTGCGCGAACTCGTGGTTTCTTCTGGTGCGCTTCCGTCGTTCTGTTCGATGTCCGAAGACTCGCGCTGCATAGCCCTTTGAGCAGCGTCAGGTTCGAGTGGTTCGTCTTGGATCTTAGGTCCATCGGTCACATTTGACTCGCTTTTGTCCTTGCTCTGCACCGTCTCTTCCGTAGTCGACATTACAACGGCGGCTGGCACTGTTTCTATTGCCACATTGTCTATTTTCGCCAATGCGACGGCACTCACACTAACGATCACAGTGCACAAAAAACACAAGATGTATACAGCCCAAAGCAACGGCGGCATATTTCCCACACAACGCCGTTTTATACACAACAACACGAAAATCGAAAGTGTATCACTATTTATTACCAATCAAAGATACATGTTTGAGCTACACATGTAAGAAAGTACACACTTCCGTTGGGACAACCATGGACCTCCTAATCTCATTGGTTGTCGAGCAGCGACGCACCAGGTCAATGGTTTCCGGCTTCAGGCTATCGTACAAGCTGCGCATTTTGTCGATTTTGTCGACCGTCGCGTAAAGGTGCTCTTCGGTCTTCTCATAGAACATAAACCGCTGCCTCTGACGTGCGTGTTCATCCCTGCCATCGTTCGCCTTGCTCGTCATAGCTTGCACCTCCAGCTTCCAGGTCGTGTTGAAGTGTTCGTGTGCGCGATCGACTAGCGAGTTGCGCTTCAACTCTGAATCCACAAAGGCCTCGTCGACAGAAAGACGCATGCCAAGTAGTCCAATACCGTTGGAGCTGTAGAACCCGGCAATACCAACCCATTTCAACTCGGGCATTCGGATGGAATGAGCAATTTCGAGCAAATCTTTCACTATGATGCGCTCCTCCAGCACCGCAGCAGAGCCGTAAGGCCAAGAATATAGCTTCAGCGTCGAGTCAAACGACGGGATGGCTTTTGCCGGCCAGTCGATGTCGATGCTGTCAACTGACGCAGTGTATTTCCTCTTCTTGTTCGTGTCCATGCTGAACCGAATGTCTCTTTCTCTAATTCTTGATTGTTTGAGCTAACTCTTGTGCTTTTGCGCTCGAAGTTTCAGTCGTTTTGAAATGCAAAAGGTCACGACTCTTCGTGTTGTAGCCAAAGGTCGTGTCTCTTCGAATTTATTTAAAAAAAAACCATTCTTACTTTACCAGTCTGTGTCTCGGGCATGCGAAGGACCAAAGTCGTTCACAATGCAATCTTCATTCTGTTCGTAGTCATCCTGTAGCTTCAAGTCATCCATCTCTTCTATATCTTCGGAGTCAGATATGCTCTCAACATCCAATTCGTTCACATCAGGGCTTTCGGATGACACGTCAATTGCATAATTTAGATTCCGCGTCACGTAGTCATTGTGGTCCGCGGCGAACAGCGCGGCGATAACGTATGCTTCTTTTGCATGCGTTAAAGGAATGCTTGTCCCGTGGATCTCGATACTCACATTGTGGATCGCCCCATCCTCGTCGGCTGCCTCTTGTATCCATTTCTCGACAGCGAGTACTCCACAATGTGTCTGTGCCGACGGGATGTATCGGCGGAAAGTTCCACCCTCGTACTTGTAAAGCTGCAGCATATTCCGGCGACGAGCATCTTCCCAACAGTTGTGATAATTGCAAAAGAAAAACTGGTGGATAAGCAAACGCCTTGTTTATAAGAGCACAATCACATAAACATGAGCATCTATAACATTCAAGACTCGCAAGCGCCGTTCTTGTTTCTACAGGGATGTACGGGCATACTGCGGTGGGACCATGGAGTACTTTTGTCGCGCCGACTTCTTTCGACTGCGATGCAGGTCAGTGCTACTACGCTCCAACTTTACGCTGGACCGACTCTGCGCTTCGGTCCGAACTGGCGTGTCTTTGATTGTTCTCCTACTTCAACGGCGCTTTGTGTGTCTGCCAACACCGGTGTTGTACTGTTCGGCACTGAGCCTGTGACTACCCCACGCGACCTCGGACCTCTGTTGCCGCGATCCGAGTTACTACGTAGGTTCGATGGGGTCGTCTGTAGTTCAGATAAAACAGGTCGGTCTGCCGGTGACGGGGACTTGTATACCGTGTCTATGTGCGATCTCGTCGAAGGGTCTCTCCGGTTCGTCATCACACAAGATAGGCGCGTCTACTGGATTCGAGACACCACTGGAATCGCCGAGCAGCTCATACTCTCCGTAATTGCATTATACGCAGCGTCGAACCTCGCACAAAACCTGTCTTGTCTCATGTCCGACAATGTTGCAGTTGTTGTCGGTATGTCCAAGATTTTCAACCTCATAGCATGTATCGTGTGTGTTGCAGTGCTGATCGGCATGTGTGAAATACACAGCGAGTACTATGTCTCACAGCAAGACGCCTTTCTCTACCAGATTCTACTCTTGTTCCTCTTGTCTGACGTGGTACTCATGGGTGTCAAGGCGACAGGCCCTCGTGATCCGACGAGGAACTTCGGACACCAGATCGGCTTGTCGACGACGGTGCTGCTACTCGTTACGCTCCGCCTTCATAACACTTTTAACACACCATTCCTCTTCGTCTTGGTCGGCATCTTCGGTACGCGCACTGTGTGCAAATTTCTACAGCATTTATACGACGGCATGTTATCCCGCGCAAGAAATATCAACCTGCTGTCAGTTCTACTCGACCTTGGCACCTGGTGCTCTTTACTCGCGTATAGCCTCGCACAGAGCGTCATGATCGTAGACCACCTCGCCGTGGCGGTGAATGTGACTGTTTCGTTGTTGCTCGGTCTGGCCATGAGTATCTGTATCGCAGCACGCAATCAGTAGTGATACATAACTCGACTTCGAAACGCCTATACGTACGACTTGTAGTTTCCTGTGACTTCGACGACATCTTCCTTTGGCATATCAAAACAACGCGTGACTACTTCTCCGTCCATCGTCTCCACGTGTTGTTGTCGAAGTCCAAGGCCCATCCACTGTCCGAGAGTGAAGTTAAAGTGTTGCATTACTTGCGCGTTCATGCCCTTGTCGCGGAGCTGCTCGTACGTAACATTGAACTGTTTAAGAGTATCGGCGGACCACCGCATGCTCCACACCTCTGCGAGGTCCGCGTGCAGGTGAAGGAATGGGTTTACTGGGAAACATACCATATCTGGTAGGTCCTGTAGCGTGATTGAAGCTCGATGTACCCACTCGACAGGGTCCGGCTGCATACGCTTTAGCTGCTCCGCCTCAAGTCCTATCGAGTCCCGGAGTGCGCGCCAAGTAAGGTTACGGGCTGTGATATCCTGCCATTCAAGGACCTGTCGAGGCTGGTCCCACAGCCCGAATATTGCAATCGACTGTCTTGGGGTCACGAGAATTCCACCCGCCTTCCGTCTTGCCATTCATAACTACCGACATTCCGATATATGCACCTGCGGCGATTCTTTTTTTCACGACCGAAGAAGTGTCATTCCACCCAGTTGCGTAGACAACCATACGTGCCGCAAATGCCTGACTTCAAGCAGCTTTCAGATGACGAGGTTCGCGCACTCGTCCGCGACAACAACACATATGCTGAGATATCGCGCGCAGCAGGCGTAAAAATCTGCGGTGCGTCAAAGGCTCTTCTCGCCACTCGAATCCTTGCACTCAACATTGACACGAGTCACTTTACCAGTCGCAAAACAGATAAACTAAGCAAAACTACCGACGCCGATTTCGCTGCTCACATTTCATGCGCGCGTTCTTGGCCGGAGGTTGCGCTGCTCTGCGGGTACGACGTCAAAGCATACGGCCATCAGCAGCGCGTGCACATTCGCACACTCATGATGCGCCGGGCCGCTGACCTTGGTCTTGACACACACCATATCGACCTTTCGACAAGGGCTTCGAACCGGCGCATTTTTGTCCGTGATAGTTTGGCCAACCGCTCGCAGGTAAAGCGTAGGCTTCTTCGCGACCTCCGCTGGCCATACACGTGCAACGCATGCAACAATATGATGTTTGAGCACAGGGACGGCGTCCCGTTTTGGTTTGACAAGCCTGTTACGCTACAGCTTGAGCACCGTAACGGCATCAGCACCGACAACCGCCTCGAGAACCTCGAATTCCTCTGTCCCCTCTGTCACTCACAAACCAGTACATACAGTGGTCGCAATTCCATTGGGGCGCGTGCCAAGAGAGCACGGGAGCTCGCGCAACGTGCACGAGTGGATGACACAAATGCACAGGACTCAATTTTGTCTTAGGTATAGTGCGCGGTCCCAAACAGAGTGCTTTTCTCGTCCTCTTTGTCGCTGGGCGAGTAGACATTCAAGACTTCCTCCGACGCCTTATCGTTCGACGCATATAGTTTGATCGTTTCTGGAGACACAAGTACCATAGGCTGTTTTGGCATACCGTCGAACTCATCTGAAGAAGGCGTTCGTGAAGACACAGACGCCGCACGGCGGATCGCGACCGGGGACACCGTCCGAGATCCTTTACCCTCACGTAGAGGAGTGAGAGTGCCGACAGAGTTGCAGTAGTTCCTGTCATTTTGAACATCCCCCGACCGGGTAAAATGCACTGCGTCGACGCAGTGATTCCGGATATACTGCGCGTATAATTCCTCGTTAACGCTTTTGTAGCGCATGAAACGGTGACAAGTGTAGTAGTTCACCATCAGATCGGCCGACATGCGAATCATCATAAAGTCGACCTGACTCAGTGCCACAAAAAGGCCGATCGTGTTCATCACGATCGCATAAACCGCAAATACTTGCACGATCAGAACACAAGTTGTCTTGCTGTATGGCAGATAAAGGTTCTTATGGTCTTGGATCGTGTTCGTCACAAACGGCCCGACACTGTCACTCGTGAAATCGGCGATACATGTTGCAACAAATGTGTAAAGTGCGATACAACCCCACTTGGTCCAGTTGTCGACTTTAAAACCGAACAGTACAGTGCGTTCGTTTGGTCCGAAAGACAAAAATGGACTATTGTCGTCCATCATGATGCACACAAAAATGATGGTAACACAAAGCGTCCACGTCGCAATACAAATACAAAGCACTCGCTTGTCGTCAAAGAGTGCGTCTAACTTCTGCATTTGTCTTAATCAGTACACTTTAATAAATATCCAAACATAAATGTAGAACTAGAATCAACGTGCGCTGCTTGTCCACATGGACGCTACAATACACAAGACGGCGAGTGCGAAAAAAAGGAGGATCCACATCTCGTGATTGCATGTCCTGAAGTTACCTACATCTGACGGCTGGAAGTAGCACACCTCTGGACAGCTTTCACGCTGCGCCAAGCTCGTGGACGGGTCCTCGTGAGCGTGCTTCCAGCCGTGGTGTAGTAGTAGAAGTATGCCTATGAAGAAAAAAAATGCTGCGGCAGTAACAAGGTCCATATGCGAGTCTTGTCGGGGTTAAATATCACTTACCTCATTAGACCCTTTCCATGCGCCTACCCTGTACACATTCGGGCCATGGACGTGATTGCGGCTGAATTTGTATTGTCGCATCTTATGCGCTATACAGGCCGACGGCACGAGACATGAGTTTTTGTTGGTGGACCGAAAGTAGCCTAGTAGTGCCTGATGTCCCGTTTTCGTGTCATGTCGGTGCGCTGCGACTGCCCGAATAACATCCTGTTCTTCTTTCGAAAACAGAGACATATAATAATTTTGCTTTCCCGCCTGAAGGCGCGCCAACCGCGTACAGAGTCCATAGAGCATTCGTTTGTCGATCTTGACGCCATTCGGTTCCTCGAGGGTATTCATGTGCCATTGCAACGTCTGTACACCAGAAAAGAACGGCACGCTTTTGTGCATACGCAGGTAGTTGTCGCAGCTAAGACACACGGCGACAAATGGCGAAACGCTGTTGTCGTACATCATCTGTGTGCACCTCGCCTGTGCTACCATGTTCACCATAGCTTCGTGTAGGCAACTCCCGGAGAGACAGGCTTGTTGGGACAGCCATTCGTCCACATCGTCGCACAAGACGTCACGAAAATTTACACAGCAATCTCCGCATAGGAAACAAGCCCGCGCGGGCACCCGAGGCCAGAATGGTTTCGCAGGCAACACAATGAGTTCCCAAGTTGACACGCTGTTGCGCTTCGCATGCGCAAACGCGTGGATTTCTTCCTTGCTCTGCATGTGCCAGAAACACTCAATCAGCGCGCGTTTCCAATTCGATTCAAATTCCATACCCGAAAACTAGCGTTTTGCGAGTATTTTTATTACAATCCCAACAGTCGCTACAAAAGGAAATTCAAACGAAATGTTTTTTTTTAGGAATGCCCCACCAAGCGGGCAACCAACTCGTGGCGAGCAGTTGCGGGAGCGTTTGTTGCCACCCTGCTACGATGAGTTCCGCGGTACAAAGATCTATAATATAATCGAACATCCGAAGCCAGAGGGCGACCGTATCTTTCTGCGTGTACAGTATTCAGGATCCGCTGCTGTTAAGGCTCGCGGCGCACGGTGGGACCCGGAAGTGCGGCGCTGGTGGTACTGGAGCGGTAGCACGGAGCAGCTCGAATACTATAACGATCCGGAACTATGGCTTGAAACACTTAAATATGTGCACACAAAGTCCGTTTTTGCAGAATATCCTATGGATGTAGACTTCATGCGACAGACCAAGTGCGAAGCGTTGGGTCTCGACGATTTCTTTGACTACGATAACCCCGCCTCAGACGCACGCGCGAAGTAGTTTGCCGGGGTACGCGGGCCATCGAGTTTCCCTCCGTACCGCAACGAAAACACGCAGCTGCAGCGGTCGAAGGGAGAAGACTTCTTTTTGAAGATATCCTCCATGTCGGGCAATACGCTTGGCACATTATCCTCGCACCACGTCAGCATTGCCTTGTCTGTGTCCTGAAAGGGACAAAGTCCTTGTGCTCCGATCTTCGCACACCCTACGCACTTGTACTCCTTCGCATACGCTTGGGCGATTGGGCCGCGCACGTCCTTTTTTTCGAGGACGTGTTGGCTCCAGAACTCAACTGCGACGTCTAGCTTGACTTTGACTGCACGCAGCCACAGCCGCAGTGTCACGCGCTCTTTGTCAAAGAGATGTCGCGTCACTATGAGTTTTTGCACTAGTTTGACGATACAGAGTGGGGCAAACTGTGCGATGACTAAAGGTAGGGTCCTCGCAGTGCACTCGAGTCCCACAAACTCCAGCGGCACAGTCGGACAAACGTAAAACTGTATGTCCTGCATAATGCCGAGCAACGTCGCGTACTGTGGGGCGTAGTAGGCCGTATTTGTCCGTCCAATTTCTTCGATTCGTTTCTTGCACTTTTGAACAAAAACAGACAGACGCGCCTCATACGCTTCCCGGATAATACATGGCAGCTGCTCGTGCTTCACATACGCAGACCCGTTGCGCACAACCACGCTGCGGGTGGAAACCAGGCGTATTGCATGCTCAAAATCCACACACAGCAATGAAGAATGTGTATCGTCCAGGCACACCTGTATATGAAAGATACGAAGTAGCGCTATATTTTCCGATAACGTGAGTGTAGAGGCGAGAGCGATCAGTCGCCGGGCTTCGTGTTTCACAAACCACTGCTCGTGGTTCATGCAACAGGAATAAGCAAGAAGAAGGAATGTCGCCTTGTCCGTTTGCACATCGGTCATGTCCTCATACGACTCACTTTTCAAAAATTTGGAATCTTCACAAGCGCGAAGAATATTGACGCGGTCGCGACAGGCTGGACCTAGCCGACATAACTCAAATCCGTTCAGAGCGAAGTTCAGTACCTCCACATCGTGCTCTGTGTATGCACCAAGTCTCTCTTGTAGTGAGTGTAAGGCATTCAGATCTTCGGATCTCTGTGTCCTGCTTGATACATAAACATTCTACGTCAGATTAAACTCGGACGAACGACTTGCTCTGTCTGTAGCACACCCCACTCCTGCACTCGTCGGCAGTTCACAATATGTGTGATCCTCGAAAACTCATACTCTAGCACGGTGATCTCTCGCCCTGGACGCACAAACGCCAGGTTTAGTGGCCGATCGAAGCGGAAACGCAGCAGAGCGTTGCTGTTGACAACCCTCGCGCTCAGCATGTATCTGTTGATCACACCATGAACAACAAGCTTCATGTGAGACTAACCTGCCGGGAGCCTGCATTGTGCACTCTGCACAAAAAAGGCGCTTCAATATCATGACCCTTCGATTCGAAGCGACTGTTCGCATTTTATGATTGACTCTTCACTAAAAAATGACGATTCGCTTTAAAAAAAATCAAAATAAACGCGCGCAATTTGGCGCCTGATATCCCGTCGACATTCACACCAGAAGCCTTGTCTCCGCTCAACATCAGCAACTACCACCATGTCATATCAACTAAATGACTTGCGCAGGTTTTTTCCAGTGGCATCTGGGCCAAGTGGCAGCGGCACAGGCGGGGGGGGTATGAACGGTCTTGTGAATTCACATCCACACATGCCTAGCGTGCAGCACGTTCACAGTCCAACCCGCTCAACCACAGGAAGAGGGCGCGGACGTGGACGAGGGCGTGGACGTGGACGTGCGGAGCGGGCGCTGCCTGTACAGAGGGGCTCAAGATATATAGACGAAGCAGCTGAGCATTCAGATGAAGAGGACGGGTTCGATGAGGAGCCAGACAACGAAACAGCAAATGACAGGCGTTTCATTAATGACGACGCTTCATCCATCGCTTCATCTCGTAATGGGTATCGTGCCCCGGATGACGACGCATTCGAGAGGCCTGGACGGCGAGTTGAGTACCATCCAGACAATCAACAAGAACCAAACGCAAAGCGATCGCGTATTCTTCCTCGTGCGCTGCAGCCTCTACAGCCTCTCGGGTTGTATTGCGACTACCCTGCAATTCTCTCCTTTGCATCTCTACTTTCAAGAATATCGCACCTGGTCAGCCCGTACGCTTGGTACCATCACTTTGAGACGCCACTTGTCGCGCAATGCGGAGTGATCCTTGGACCAAACGAGTTCCTCACTGCCTCGCATGTCGAGTGGCTCCAAGACGAACAGATACAGCAACGATTTGGCCGTCTCTTCGGTAGCTACGGCAGCTACGCCCGCTCAACTGCTTTTGAGCCACTGCGAACTATTGCCCGCATGCAGGAAGTCGGCGTGGCAGACGAAATGCATGCTCGCGCCCTTTCGCCTGTAGCGGAGGTAATCAGTGCACATAACGTTCTCAACGAGCGAGACGAACTTGACACACAGCCATGCCCCGATGTCTCTGACGAGTTTGTATGTAAGGGTGACTTTGTTACTGAACGTAAGCTACGCTCGTGCTCCATGGGTGGGTTGCCGGGCCTGCCGTCTGTCGTTCTATTTACATTTGAGGAAAGCACATCGACCATGCAGGTCTCGGAGTCAGTGCTGCGTATTTTCAAGTATTGGAATCTCGGCGCGTCAAGGCCAGAGCTACTTGCGGGAAACTTACACTCAGTCCAGACGGAAGTGACTGAGTTCTACAAGAACCCGCGCACAAACACAAAGTCTGCACGCGTTAATGTGAAGCTAATTCAGCGGGATAGACGCCTCGACGACAGGGCAACTCTCGACCACGTGCATCCAGCCCTGCTTGACAAGCTCGTGTCGCCCACAGTCCATGCGTGCAGGATCACTACGTCACTCGATTCGACTGATGTGGCCGAGCGTCTCGTCAATAACCTTTTCGAATGCCAACTGCATATTGTGCCGAATCGCGTCCGGGATAGCCGTGGTAAGGTGCGCTTCGTCGTGGCAAGCATCTTACGAATCCAGAGCACCGTCCCAGGGTGTGACCCACTACTCGCGCTACGTGGACTCACGAGCTTGCAGGGATTTTCACAGGAACTCCTTAACGTCACACAGCATATGGTGCGCATGCTGCATGTTGCTGGAGACGTGAGCACTGACAAGCTCTTTGACGCGTCGCCCACGGGTGACCGCCCTAATCTGGCGAGTATCGGCCACGAGGCGAATCTACCGCTCGCTTTTTTCAACTTCCTGCGTCTAAAGGAGATCTCCTCTCCGTTGCCCTCGCCGTTTGCTGCAGACTGGATGGGACAGCGTATCGATGTTTACGACCCGGAAGAGGTCTCGCTCTTCTGGAACTTCCTGAAAGTCACGCACCACTCTCGCATGGTCTACTATTCGCGCGCTGTTTTGCACACAAGTCAGGACCTCAAGGACACGCGAAATGCACAGCGCGAGCTTCCAACTACTGCTGTTGATTGGAAGCTTTTTTTTCCAGGTCAGCACTACCGCGCCGTTCCGAAAGACGAACTTCGCTCGGACTTTGAGAGTGTCATATCGACGGACGAACAAAGCGAGGCGTTCATAGACTGGATTGACAACAACCCTGACCCGAAATACGTCTTCATCCCATGCGACGGCGCCGCACACACACGAGGATATGTGCTCGTTACACAACCTACAATGCGACCAGAGGACAATCCGGAGAAGGTCAAGCTGCGCGAACAACAGGCTTTCAAAGAGGGTGACATCCGCGAAGACGAGTTGCAGTGTGTACATTACTGCTCAAAACGCTTTCAGATGTACGCAACGTTCTCGCTCTCGACACGAGATGCGTATGCCGTTTTTCTCGCACCGGGCAAGCCGTATCCAAGTATAGAGAATCTGCGAAATAACGTTACTCGACTCACAACTATCGAGCGTGAGTACTTCGCGCATCTCACAAATCCACCCGACCAGGGCGTTCACATGCAGCGCGAGCGCATGCGAACCAACCTTGCCATTTCTCTCTTCGGTCACAGCGGTCATCCTCTGCACGAAGAGCTGAAGGCACTTGGCAAGTGCTCCGACACAAGTATGCTTCTTACACACACTCATGTCGTGATCAGCAACCATGTCCTTAAACAGCTTCACATTTCCGCGAACGCCCCAATCCCGCAGCTCAAGCACGCTGCGCGTTTTATCATCGACCTTCACAATGTCGACGAAAATCCGCCTACCAGCGACTCTCGCGAAAACATCGCGCAGCAGCACCTCGCGGTACATGCGCCTTTAAACCTCGGCGTTGTCAACGATGACGCTCAGTCAGCACGTCGCGAGGCGCGCCAATTCAATTCATTCCAGTCCGAGCTTAATGTAGTGAACCACGCCGTTCTCCGCTGGCTACTCCTCGCGCATGTGTCGGTGTGGTCCAGCACACTCGACGGATGCTACGGGTACTGTATCCAAATTTGCGACATGGGTAACAGTGTTCGCGTTTGTCTGAAAAAGTCTGGAAAATTCACAGAAGATGAGATGTGTGAATGGGACAAGAAGATGCCAGGCTCTGGTGCAGACATGGTCTGGAATATTTTCGGTGAGTACGTCAATGGTTTCCCGAAGTTTCTCGCGCGAACAACAACTATGCGTGAATTCGCATCGAGCCACAACTTCTGCGAGCTGTACCAACAGAAGTCCCTTATGTCGTTCAAGCGTCTCAATGGTCTCGTGAAAAATGTCAAAGACTGTGTGCTTGAGAGCATGAGTGAGCATAACGAGAACATGGGAGTTGTTGGCGCAATGAACGAACTTAACAAGCTCGAACAGGACAGCAGTAAGGTCAACGCTATTTGGCCCACTATCGAAGCTGGTCTCGGACAGTCTGGCGCGACAAGTCACGGTGTTAGTGAGAAGCCCTTTACTACAACACTTTCTGGTGTCGTAGTCAACATATCGGTCCTAAACCCACTGCAGCTTATCTGTCTCGCGAGTAACCAGCTTTCTGTCTCACGGCCTGTCTCCGTCAATGCTGGTTCGCGTGTTGTTCCTGTCACATCTGGCTGCGACGACGAACTTGGGCGTATTGTTGACCACCTTGAAGTTGGACCAAGTGCACCACAAGAACGACGAAGGGCCGTCACCCTGGATGAATTTACTGACGATATCCGTGACTCTAGGGACCCCCGCAAAGTCGATGAGGCAGTTGTGCGTCGTAACATGAGCATGTTCCTCATGGAGTACCTTGCTCGTGTTTTTGCGCTCATGCACCGAGGTATGTGTCTCAAGCGTAGAATCAAATCTGGCTTCGGGATGTTCGTTTGGAGTCACACGAAGAACTGCTGTAAGCATCTCACCACGAACTTGCGCAAAATGACCTACACCGCTGACGATATCATGGACCGAAACGTCAATGGCTCTCTTGAGACACTTGTCTTTGGCAAGTGGACACGCTCTGTGATACAGACGGCACTTCATCGTCGCCTGATGTGCACCACGTGTAGTGGATCCGACAATCATGAAACACAGCTGCAGCATGTCCTCCCAGACGCCATCAAGACTTTCATGTTTGTATCGGTCACACCGGCCGTCTTACTCTCAGCAATACAACTCTACCTTACACTCGCAATCCTCGACGTCGGTGTGATGCTCGCGTCGTGTATGGTACTCTACTATTTGCAGCTTCCACAAAACTGTACCCTCGACGTCCTCGCGCTCGTCATACGTGGACACGAGAATGACCTCACGACTCAAGAGCGACAGCGGTACTACAACTTCGCTGCGTTCCTCCACCACAAAATCATGACAAGTCTTGTGCCGTCTACTTGTCTTGCACGAAATATGCAGCCGACACATGTTTCACACGCACTCGCTGGAAATGCTGACAGTAACCTCGTCAACCATTGCTGTGGCATCGCCCAGCCGAGCGTTCATGTATGTAATGCCTTTTTCGAGATACAACCACAGCGTGTGAGACCAGATGCGAAGACGATCGACACGGAGGCTCTGGTTTCAGCAGCTTTTGCGGCGACACAGACGGACACACAGGGCTCCGACACACGCGCGCGCATCTTCTGGGCACACGCGGGACCAGGCACGCGAATTCCATTTCCGAGCAACAAGTCTAACGACCGTAACCATAGACACTTTTCGCCCCTTAACGAATGCCCGCATTTTTACAAAGAGGTTCGCAAGAAACTCGAGTGGGCACCCGAGCGAAGTTCTAATTTCGGAGCATTTATTAATTTTCTCCGCACCTGCAAGGCGCCTTCTGATATGTCGAGATATGACCTTGTCTGTAAGTTGCTCCAACCTTGGGCTGATGAGACAGACACGTCGCTGCAGCCAATGCATGATTTGTTACTCCCGAGTAGTGACTGGACGAAACCCATCCTCAACGAGCGGAACACAATTAACGCGACGATGCTCGAGTGGGCCTTTTCTTTTTCATTCCCACAACAGTACGAGATGGCGACGGGCGTTGGACTTGCAGCTGACGTGCTTTGGCTTATTCTGTCACAGGCTCTCTATGCCGGCGAGTGGGTTGCTTCGCCGACAGAGCGGGTTGCTGTCGTGCATACACGTAATATGAGCAACGCGGCACAGACTCTTGTTTACCTTTACTTGCACACAACCATCCCAAAGGCGGCCGTTCCAGCTTGTTGTGACGGGGGTGTAGTGCTCAGTGAGCCGTCACAGCTCGTCTCAAAGGCCGGCGAGGCCATAGTGATCCCGTACCGATCACGCCTGCACGTGGACTCCGGAGCAGACGGCACTGGATTTCTCAACACGTCTATGCGAGAGACGCGCAACATGCGAGTTATCAGGACGAGCACTGATGGCCCGCTCCTCGTCAGTAGAAGGATCCAGCTCCTTGAGCGCGAGACGAACGACATTGGCACTGACGTCGTCGAGTCGTCCGAGATATGTCCGTTCCCACCTGAGTCTGTCGCGCACATGCTTCCTGCGATGCCAAGCTTGATGATGGCGTTTCGCCGCATGCACGCTCAGCACGCCGACCTTTGTACGTCAGCCGAGAGTCAGTGGGCTCTTGCCACGCGCCTTTTCGGCTCCGCAGGCGATGTCGAGACGCTTGCTTACATACCCGTCGCGCTTACACAGCACGCACTCGAAGAGGAAGTACCGTGCTTCACATACAATCACGGCTTTTGCTTCGTGCTAAGGATAAATGGCCCCCTCGCTCGTCTAACGCCCGTGCCCATCAACGTAACACTCAAACCGAGATTCGACGACGAGACTCTCCTCGCCCACAGCACATTCACTCCGTTACCTATCGAGGCAGACGACGAAGCCCTTAGTTTCCCAACAGAACAGCTTTCTCATGCTATGTCTGGCGGTCTCGTCCTTCACAACGGCTTAGCTAAATATCGACCTCCAGCGCTGTTGTGTGACTCAAATGACGATTGGCTACATGACACAAACGCCACACCGCTTGCTTTCGCTTTCATGCCCATCGTGCGCTTCCAGGCCCTGCTCATGCTCGAGCTCAATTCACGTGATGCTGACACCACACTCGACATGCGGCCGTACCAGGAGACGCCAGACACTCGCCTCACAGTGGCGGTGCTGAACACACACCCCGATTCAAGTATATACATGCTTGACGGCCACTATAGTATCCGGTTCCACGACTACCGCTACGACCGTATATGCGACAAAACGATCGACTTCGTTTCGGCGTCACAGTGCATGCTCCTCGACGGGCGGCGTGTCTACTACACATTCACCACTTCGCAGTTTCAGAACCTCGTCCAAGATGTTGGCGATCCAAATAGCAGCTATGCGAATCGAGACGTGCCCCTCAACGCGCGCTTCAAGCCAGAGCCGCAACACGAGACCTTTGCGCTCGAGTGTCATTATACCCTGTCACACCAACCCCGCCGCGCTTCACATCAAGACACTCGTGTCCGTATCGCCTTCAAGCTCTTCAAAGTAGCATGGCAGCGAGACAGCCACAAAATCGTATATGCCGATGTTCCGTTGTTTGACATGGACGGTAGCACGAGACTGCATATACTCCAGCCGGACGCCTACCCTATCGCCACACATTGCGTGTGTTAGCATTTTGTCTCTTTCTACTCGGACCAAAACAGACACGATCCGTATATAACACAATGCACCTGGCTTGTATCGCCAGAAAAATGTCTGACACTGTGAAGAAGAGCATCTCCGTTAAGGTCAAGAGTACGAGGTTTAGGCATGTCAAGTCCAGCACAAAGAGAGCCTTGCTGGCTCAATTTGATGAAGAGACTGAGACACCTCCTGTCAAGCGAGTCCGCTGGTCAAAGCAGCCACAGGAAGACGAACCATCGCCAGAGTGTGGCAGAGTGGAAATTTCGTTCTTCGATGACGAAAATCCTGCGCCACCACCTGATGGTTGTGATGTCGTCATGTCAGGCGTCTCGCCGCCGCAATCTCCTATGCCGGACTCGATTCCGGTATTTGCAGACATCATTCCTGACTTTGTCGAACCAGAGAACCACCCGGTTCCTGATTTGCTCGCAATGTCAGATGAAGAGTTTGCAAATATATCAGCAGAGACGTACTTTCAGCCGGAAGAACTCGAATCGGCTAAGGTCGATCCGACTCGCGAGACATCGCCCGACCCGACTGGTGGTCTGCCAAATTTCTACCCCCACGACTTTACTGAGATTTGAGATGCATTTGTAATAAAAAACTCAAAAACCTGTTGTTGAAACTGCGACTGTCTTACCGCCTGTATATTGCACAGTAGTCCACACCGCATGCTTTCGCGCAGGCGTCAGCATAGCACTGATGTCGTCTACTGGGCATGCACCTTCGTGCCAACATGCGCGATAGCTCTCTCGTGTGTCGGCTTCCTCGTGACGCGTCTCCAGATGTTCTCTGACGCTCTAAATGGCGAATATCAGCGCCGCACGCAAGAAGAATGGCTGCGTCGAGAGTGCAAAAAGCCGGAATTTTACGCAAACATGCAGCTCCACGCCGACCTTTGCGACCGTGTCGAAGCTCACGCGCGCGGAAGTCCATGGCTCGCGGCGCTCGCGTACCTTTTCGAGAATACCTATCTCTGTGGCTACTCCCCATGCGCCGTTGTCCTCGACAGTGTCGTCGATTGGGTCGCCGGACGTGGTGTGCCGTTCCTCGTCGTATTTGCAGTGCTTGCGCTGATGCTGCCGTCTGTTTTCGTGCCCTTCTACAGACAGTATGTCGCACACAGCGCAGACGTGCGAGCCTCGCACCGCTACGGCGACCCGTTCGGTCGCGCACAGATGCTCGACGGACGTATGTATCCACTGCTTAAGGTTGACTGAAGCTATACCACCGTCTCGCGTATAAAGCACGTCCAGTATCTGTATATGCCCGGAATCCACAAATCGCATATAACAACTCTCGTCTTTCTAGTATGCTCCCTTGGTGTGAAAGGCTGTCCTGTATCGACAGTACTCTCATGCCCTGACATCTATGCCGCGCTCGTGTCCCGAATCCGTTGCGTCGGCAGTGAATGTCCGCCACGTATTGCACCAGCAGCATGCATGCAAGACAAGCTTATGCGACGCGTTTTGACATGGGCCGCAGATGCGGGCGTCCCGGCGTTCAACACCGCCACGGCAACCGTGACCTGGAATGCCTCCTGCACACAACTCGCTGACCTCGCAGCACTCTCGATGCTTGGTCGTGCATTTGTCGAGACACAGTCGCCCGAGGCCGCATTTTTCGAGTTTAACACGGGATCGGGTAGTTTGCAACTGCGTCCCCTCGGCTGTGAGTTCCAGCGCCCGCTCTACACGGTCGTACTTCTCACTGCTCTCTTCACGTTGAGCTTTGTCCTTGTGTCACAGCACCTGCACGACGCAAAAGTCGAACCACCAAAGATGGGATAGACGCGTATCAAGACTCATATTATCCCTGCGAGTCATGCGCATGAAAGTCAAGCTCAGGATACTCCGCCCTGAAGATTGCTTTTAGTTCTGCGACCCTCGTGCGAGGCGAAGCGACAAGGCTCATCGGAGCGACACCTTCGTCCATCAACTCGAGCGCCCGGTCGACTGAATCGCCATGTGTAGTATTCCCTTCTTTCTTCGTCTTGCACTGGCCCTTCGTTCGCTTGTACATCATCTGCCATGAAAGGTCATTAATATCAATCATAAGAAACGTCGTGAATAGCTAGCATATACGAAAGAAAAATCACGCAAGGTAAAAACAATACATTACCAAGAACTTGTTCGACGTACGCTGTTTCTCGAGCCATAACCGCAAAGGGATGCGCAGCTTCTTTGTGCCGTCCTCCAGAAGCTCATAGTTCTGGAAGTTGCGTGTTAATCGTATGTGCCGAAAAATCGCCTTCTCGAGCTTGAAGCTCGGGTGGTAGAAGTTCTCGTTCACCCGGACCGCAGGAATCTGCGTTTCAAACGTCGAGTTCTTGCGCTGCAGCCAGTAGACATAGCGGTCGTTCTTCTGCATCAGCTCGATGAGCGTGTGCACACTCATGCGGTCGAGCGTTGCTGCTACGCCCGCCTTCACGACATCGTAGCTCGAAATGTCAATACTGCGCATGCGGAACGAAAGTGGCTATGACAACAGACGACTTTGTATTAAAAAGAGACCATCTCGTTCATGCTCTGTGAGTTTATTAAACAGACGAAATATGATAAAAGACTATTGTGTAGTAGCACATAGACTAGATCGAGTCCAGGATCGTATAGTAGCATGAAGATGGCCCAAGCCGCTCCGGCAATCGGATCGCGCATTGTAGCTCACAGTCGAGACCATGCAACTTTTCCTGTGGCTTGCGAAGCACGTTCTCGTGAAGCCACCCTTCTGTCCACACCCAGTGAAGGCGCACAACAGACGAGCGGCTACGACTCTCCGCAGAAAGTCGCTCAAAAAGCAGTTTGAACCTCTCAAAGCAGTCAAAATTCAGCAGACAGCGACCATTCAGTCGACACGCGTCAAAAAGACGAACGACCGGAACCTGAAGCTCTGAGTCGGAGAAGGCGAAACCGTACACGATGCTATCAGACCCGACGTGCTGATGCAGACAATATTCAGCGCGTGCCACAAAAAGGCCATCCTTCCATACAAACGTGTGTCCTTGGCTGTCCACCACAAACGCAAGCAGAATCGCTTCCGCGGGCACCAGCGTCGCCGGTCGCGCTGCATCCGTGCTGTCGTGCTGCACTGTGCCGCCTAACTGTGCGTACGGCAAACATTCTGCAGCCAAGAAGTTTTGAGGACACCCTGCAACTTCACCAACAAGTGTCACAGCGTGCGCGCTCATGCTGTGGAGCAATCGTGCACTCGACATGTTGCACAATTTGCGTGCGTTTGTGAAAATCAAGAGCCACGTCTCTTCGTATTGGATTTTCTGTTTTTTTTTATTCGTTTGAATTTCTCTTGTTTTCATGACTCATTCACAACACATAATAGACACTTCTGACGGAATCTTTTGATATACTCTGTAATACGCATCAGATCCCGGCTGTGCACGTCCACAAGGTCGTTATGTCCACACGTCACAAATAGCGTTGTGTATGAACAAGCCTCGCGGATCTTGAGCTTTAGTGCTTCCGTGTTGGCCACCGACACAACGTTGTCGCCGGTCCCATGCACAATCGCAATCGGAGACGATACGTCCCCAATCTTATCGATATTATTGAATAACAAGAAGTCCATGCTGCCGGCAACCCACTTCGGCACATACCGCGAGTCCTGCAGAAATACACGTGAACCTGATGCGAGCGGCGCAAGTAGCACTACCCCGCTTACACGACATTGTGGCTTCGACGCGAGATGCACCGTTGGTACGGACCCAAGAGAGTGACCCATCAGAAATATGCGCGTTTGTGTCCACCCGAGTTGCAAACATGCCTCAAACACGGCTTCGAGTGACGCCACAAGCTTCTTCTCCGACGCCTTCCCCACACTCGAGTGTCCATACTGCGGATAATCGTACACGAGCACGTCTATGTCCAGCGCAGAACACAGGTGCTCGCAGAAACGGTGCATACCCCCGATATCCGAACCGTTACCGTGACTGAAAATTACAAGATCGCGTGTCGATTTCGTCGGCTCGGCGGCGCAGAATCGAGCCTCCGCTTCCGCCGTGTCACTGTATAGCCGCATCGCAATACTATCCCCGTCCTTTGTAGTTGTAAACGAACAGCTCCGGCGGGTATAGTTCACTATCGGTGGTGTGTAGATTGTCTCGTGTGCCATATTCTCCACGAGCGAAGACACTCGGTTCCCCATCCTTCTGGTCGTGCGTCTGCGTTTTATAGCAGATATGCCGCTCTCGCGTTATAAGAGACCATTTCGTCTACAAGACACACCTACCTCTCCGTTAGCCAAGCCTCCGCCACATTGCCCACGGCTGCGATAGTGCCTGCGACAAGCGACACTGCCACGCCAAGTACCTCCCCAACAAACATCAGCACACCGAGCGCGAAAATGTCTACCGCAAGGTGTGGCAACATCAGCACGCAAGCACCCCACGACACTATCGCAAGCACGCACAGGAGTACCTGCACGGCACGCTGGTATATCAGAACGTGCCTGTGCCGTTTCAGCGTGTCAAACTGAGACCATAGCATATGTAGCACACACGTCTGTGTCACCGCGACACTGTACTTGGACATGTACCACAAATCAAGCGCCACAATTGTCCCGTTCACGCCAAGTAGAAACAGAACGCTCTGCACGATGTACGCGGTCGTCTTCGCACGGTCTACAACACTCGCCAGGATACTCGGAAGCACGCTCGCGAACGTCAGGAACGCGACTGGCACAAGCACGAGCTCCGGCCGCCCAACAGCGCCCCCCGCAGAGAAAGAGCGCATTACCATAGCACAAACAGTGAACGCTTTCAATACCCACGGCACAGCCCTCGTGAACATCAGCATCACAGTGACACACGCTTCGTATATCTGAATTACAGTCGATCCTCGCTTTTACCGTATATCTCGCGTGTCGATCATCCTTGCCGTTGTCCACGAAAAAAAACTTTCTATCCATATGATCGACTCATACAGTCGCCGGTATTGATACTGACTTGTGTATTTTTAGGTCGCAATCGCAGCCATAGGCAACGACGTTTCCGTCGATGTACCGTTATAGCTATAAAAATACTGACACTACTGACTGTATCGCTTAATGACCCTACCCTGCCATAGGCGTAGTCAACATAAAGCCTACCAGGTTAGTATCCGTATCGCATGCAGTAGTACACAGAGATAGTTCTTACGACATGCTTATACATAGGACTTACTTTATCTTAGTACAGTAACATATTAGACACAGTAGACGTGTGAGTAGAAACTAGCCCACATAAGCTATGTACATATTAGCCCACAATTGCGAACCCTACCCTGACCGTCTCTTTTGTATTACAGTCTCGCCGACGAGCCGCTTCGATCCGCCTTCAAATACTCTCGCCATCAGGTAAGTATCACCCGGACGCAAGCGTCCACCGGGTGCGAGTCCCGGCGGGTCAATATACGCCACTCTCTGTATCTGTCATCTGACTTGAAACATTGGAAACGAATCGAATCCAAGCAGCAACAGGATCGCAAGCACAAGGTCCTCATACAGAGCGTTGCGCGTGCCGGCCGTCACAACTGCAGATACGTACTCGACCACCTTGTGACGCGGACATACGAGCCACTCATGTGCATCCCATGCAACAAACCTTTCGAAGTTCTCTTCGAGCAATACGTGGTAGTGACTCTGTGCGGACGAGATCAGCATGCGTATAAGTAGATCTGCTAGACTACCACGCAACTCGGCTTCACATACACAAGTCGTTTCGTGGAAGAAAATAAGGTTATGCTTGTTGATGCATCGAATTATGCGTGAGTTTAGATCGTGTGCGTACAATGCGCCATTTCCACTCGTTGTCGCGAGCACCAGGGGCAGTGCCTCGTCAAGAATCTCTTCAAACGTTGTGATACCAAACATGAGCCTTTCGAGCTCAGTCCACGCGAGTGGTGACGAGCCTTGATCGCGTAGCTTTTGCATAACAACACGGTCCACGAGCTCGGTGTAAGAATATAGAAGAGCCTCACACTTTGCGCTTAGCTCAAGATCTGACTCAAATCGTACACGTGGGACGACAAGCGAGTTGTAATTGTGATTTTTAATCATAAACTACAAAGAAGAAATACTATAACGTATGGACATGATATTTTTTTTGGTCTACAGATCAGGCGATGCTGAACAAAACCGTCAACCCAAAGCTGACATAAGTGCCCAAAACACCCGCGACAATTGTAAAATCAGTATCCTCGACTTTTTCCTCGACTATTTTTTCCTCAAACACCGGAGGTGTTTCATAGCCAAAAATCCCAACGTAGTGCAGTAGATCATGGAGATCGTTTACTCTTTCTCCGAAAAAGGAAAAGATCTCCTCTACCTGCGTATTGTCGAGCATCATGAACATACGATACGCTATCATCATGATCGAAAAGAAAAGCTTAATTCTGAAGACCCACTTCCAAACCGACGACCAAACAGAAGTCGTAGCATTGGAAACCGCCACCTTCGACACGTTCACATCGTCAAGGACGACATTCGAAGGCGTCTTATCCAAAACTGGTGTCGTACTGCAATCTTTCACCTTCGACACGTCCTTGTGTACCAAGTCGGTCAGCGAATTGTCAAGCGTAAGTATCGACACGTTCGGCTTCTTGTCCACGACAGGCTGAGATTCAAGTGCCACGGGGTTTTGGCTATAAGCTTCGACACTCGTGTAACGAACGGTCATCATGATCTCCCTTTTGACAGCCTTGTGGGCTTCTGCATTTTTCCATCTATCCTGAAGTCCCTTCTTCTTTTCCTCAGAAATTTTGAAAATTTTGTCAGAATTACGTTGCATCTTAACGTTGATACTCATGAACTGAAGAATCTTAAATACAAAAACAGAAAAAAATACTTTCGATTTTTTTTCCATAAAATAGAGTAAAAGACATTAATAAGTACAAACACGTATTTGGCTGCGTTTGTGTGTTGAATGTCCGTCAATCTCACAGTCACAGTGCATGGCACCAACGGCACTGCTATTTGCCGTGATGTCCCTGTTAACTGCATGAACGACCTTTTGATTGCAGTGTCATCGTGGATACAATACCTGCTAACACAGCGCTTTGCACAGACATGTGCTTACGTCGTTGTTCAGCCTGTTTCTTCAAAACGCACCGTTGACGGTCACGACATCCTCCAAGAAGGCGACATCGAGATCATCAATATCTGTGGGCGCGTGACGCACTCGCATACAAATACATGCGTCGTGCGCCCAGCATGTCAGCCGCTCATGATGCGCAGTAGGGACTCCTTCGGTATGCGCACGGGAATCTTCACGACCTTCGGAAACTTCATGACCTCCGAGAGTAATAAGACAACACTCTTCCGTGGCGCAAAGCGATGCAGTGACGTGCTCATGATCACAGACCATATATTCGAGCGCGAAAGTATCGAGAGCATTGTCATGCACATGCTAGTTGCAAAGGCCCGTCTCCCACACCCCGTCATTGTCGACGCGAAACAGTTCGAGCACGCATTACTCGAAAGCACTCAGTGGGACGTCGCCGCCGTCTCCGTCTCAGAGGATATGACCTACATGAAGCCACTACATCTCAAGCTCCACGACGGACGCACCACCAGCGTACTCCTGCACATCTACAGCTCGGGTGTTGTATTCTTCTTTGTCACTTGCCCAGCCACCCCTCTCTCCGTCGAACACGAAGCTCGCGTTGCCGCTCAGTGCGGAGAGGTCTACGCGCGCCTTGCTGCAGTCTGCTGAATACGAAAAATAAACATATCGAATAACCACAGACTACCTATTGCGACGCCTTTCAAAAGAACCTAAGACGCGCAACTTTGTTTCGCAATTGATAGGGCATCGTATGCTTGCCTCTTTGTTTTGTAGAATAAAAAGTGTTGATGAGAATGGCGAAACATGTCGCTTCCGCCACCTCGTCGTGTTTATTTGCTGTCTTCCGTCGACGTATTCATGCTCGCCCGCTGCTAGTACTAGGTGTACTCGAGTCAATTCGTTCCGCTGCATCCACTTATAGCACGGTGTATCGGTCCACGTCGGCAGCACCACCGCAAACGTTACTGCTGTTTGCAGTGCGAGCACGCGTTCTACGGCTTCCCGTAGTCGCTCGAGGTATTCCTCAACAAACGGAGGATTTGCGTAGAAAAAGCCGCCCTCCTGCACGAGACTCGAGTCCAGTGACCGGAAAAAGTCACCCTGGCTTCCAAAAAAGCGGTCTGTGTCTGGGAACGCAGACCAGTACAGCGCCGCGTTGTGGTTGAACGGCGAGGCAAAACATTCCTTCGCACATCCGAACTCCGCCTCAAGTGCACAAAACGTAGTATTCGTCACGCTGCATTGGTACGTCGGGCCTCCAAGCGCGTCATACCGCTTTAAACAGCAGAAAAGTCTTCGTTGGAATAAAGTCTCGTCACCGTCTTCTCCAACATATTTCCCATATAGCCGTCGAAGCGTGTATAAATGTGGACTACTGATCGGTACTACCTCGTTCTGCCATATCGACCTGTAGTTGTTCTCCTGTTGTATAAGAGACACTGCTCCTGAAATTCTCGCATAACTAGCGCTGCTCGCCGTTGCCACAGACTCGTTCAGACGTGCTGCCTCTACGCGCACGGCCGCTTCTCGGCTCGCCGCACAAAGTTTTGTGCATATCCGAAGTACCTCCTCCTCAGGCATACCTGTTTTTCGCAGCTCGGAACAAAGACTCTGGTCATACGAGTCATGTTTCGGTAGAAGAGGGTCTTCGCACGCAGTCCCGGGCCTTGTCAACATACTCGATAAGAGAAACCGTGTAAGCACATTGCCTGGTTCTCGCTGAACCAGGCCGCAGTTTTTTGTCAGATCCAAAAGAACCTCTCGAAGCCATAGAACTTCTCGCTGTCGAGAAACCGCCACCGCGGGAGTGTCCTCGCGCATTTCGCACACTTCGTTCTCTTTCTCGTCAAGTTCTTTTGTATCATCAAGCATCTTCGTGCGTATGTGGCCTTATATACACACTCATACATCATATTCGTTTTCACACAAGACTATTTTATATTTTATACTTCATTCGAAAAATGTCATACAAAAACACAATTCAAAACAAAATCAAACTAAAGAACTAGAAGCCTTTGAGGTCCTTTGCAAACTCTTCCCAGATGTTCATTTTCGGCGCCTCCACGTGGCTTCGGTCCGCCTGCTCCTGCTGTCGGAACTTCTCGCCAACAACACGTGACGAGCTAGAACCGTAGAGGTCATCTACCTTCGTCCGAAGCTCGTTGTTTTCGATCCGCAATTTCTCGAGGTTGTGTTCTTGTCTCTCGTGTAGTGACGACGCAGCGAGCATCATCCGCCAAACTCCGTTCTCCTCCGCCGAATGATTGATCAATTTGTCTAGACCACACTTGAAATCTGCCTTCACCGTCTCATCCTTCGTCTCTACCGCGTCCATCCACTTCTTCATGAGCGTGTCCATCGCAGCCTGCATACCTTCGCGCGTCTTCGCGCTCATGCGCTGTGCCCGAGCGTCCGCCTGCCTGAGCTGCTCCTCTAGCTGCATCTTCTCCATCTCCAGCTGCGTCTTGCTCTTCTCCAGTAGCTTGATGTGTTGCAAAATATTGCCTTCTGGAGCAGCACCGCCATCCTCCTTCCTCACAGCAACACCATCTTCTTTACGCAAAGCATCCGCCGTTCCTGACTCGGACATGTCCGTCCACCCAGCGTCTTAAATACAAACACGTCATTACCTGTGTTTCTTCCCCGGCTTGTTGCTAGACGCAATGTCCGCCTCAAGCTGCGTCAGCAGCTGTGCGTGCATCGCCTGTGCGCCGTGCATACCCATATCTTTCTTGTGCTTTTTGTCCGTGTGCTTCTTGTCGGTATGCCCTGTATGGGCTCTCGTAGCCACACAGTTTGTGCACTCCTTGCCGTCTGTGCAAGTACAATCCATAGGTGCCCCCGTCGCAGATGTTGTGTGCAGCCCGAGTTTGCCTACAATGTCTGCAGTCTTCGCATGCAGTTTTCCGTGCATGCTCACAGACTTCTTGAGCTCCGCGTTCTCAAGTGCAAGTGCATCAAGGTCTACTCGTAGTTGCCGAAGCTCTTCCTGGTCGGAGCCAGATACGTTGCCACCTACTCGAGTCCCTCCACCGTCTCTATCGCCAACTAGCTTCTCCTGCATGAATTTGTTACTTTCCTTATGCAAACGCGTGTGCAAGTCGGTCTTCCTGGAAAGCTCATTGCTCAACGAGCATAGCTCAGAGACTTGTTCTTTCAAACTTAATACATTATCTCCGCATGCCCGGTGAATATTGGCGTGAAGCTCAGAGTTCTCGTTCAATTCTCCGACCTTTTCGTTCAAATCACACACATGACCCACACACTCCTTGTGAAGCTTTCCGTAAAGTTTACTTTGCTCGTCGAGGTCGCGCACGTCTCCGTGCAAACTTATCAGACCGGCCCCACTCACTTGGTGTAGCTTCGTGTGCATCTCGCTCGTCTGTAGCAAATCCCGTGTATTTTTTTCTGCCGCAAGCAGCCGGTGACCGGTCGCAGACTGCACCTTCGCGTGTAAAGCTTGTGTGTCGAAGATCTGCCCCACAGCTTTCACCGTTTGCTCGAGCTTCTGTCCCTGCAGCTGCAGGATCCTTTCGTGCATCTGTAGTCGCTTCTCGACGTCCGAGGAGGCGTTCGCGTGCATCTCAGTGTCAAGGGCTCGTAGTGTCTCCTTCAGACGTGGAATCTGCTGTAAAAGCTCCGGGTCCGCCACCGCTACAGCATTCGGTATATACCCATTTTGCATCTTCAGGGGCGCAGCCGACGCTTTCACCGGTTGCATGTGGATTTTCAAACTACTCTCCGCGGGCGCTGTGACCGCCGAAGCGGCCTGCATCTGCACCTTCAGTTCGCCGGGTATCTTCCCATGCTTCTCCGCAGGAGAAAGCCGTAGGATCGCCGGCAACTCCGTCTCACACGCCGACTGCGAAAAACCGATAACTGCTTTTGTATTTGTCTCGGTCTTGTCGAGTCTGCCGCCCATACTCGGTGTATACGCAGACATGCCGGTCGCCACGTAATGTTAAATACAAACAACACCGGGTTTGTCTGTCGTCTTGTCGTCAGAAACATACCCGTTTCCCGTGACAGACATGCCATTTGTCCGCGCCGCACGCGGAGGGGCAAACAGAATAAGTGCGTCCCGGTACCACGTGTCGCATTCCTCGATGTTCCGCACAACGCACGCGAGATGCTGTGTCCGGATGCTGTCGTTCGACGCGGCAGAGCATACGTGAAGATGCAACTGGAAAACACTCGGTAGATAGTGGAAGTACATCTTGAAGTCATCTTCTTTTAGCTTCTGTGACCTCAGGAAGCTCAGAACACCCTGTCGTGCTCTGCGTAACATCGGCAGGTGTTTTTGTCGTAGGTCCCGGATCGTGCGAAGCGTCGTGTCTTTGAAAATCACAAGGTATCTTATATCTGAAGGGTTGTACGAGCTCCCTTGTACAAGCATCCAGTCATCCTCATTCACAAATACACGCTCCGTCTTTGCACCATGACCCTCAATCAGATTGAAGATCCACTGTTGGTTCTCGTGCACACGGTTCGCCTCGATCTTCCGCGCAAACTCTTCACAAAAGAACTGTGTTGGACAACAGATACCATACACACGGCTCCGCTGTACACCCTCAGGCCGAGTGTTTCCTCGCCATTCGCCATCACAAGGTACCCCGCCTGGCTTCGTCCTCGGTTTCCGCCGCAATGAACCGACTTCTACCCGTAACTCAGGCGTCTGCTTCTCAAGTACTGATTTCTCAAGCACCCTCTTCATAAGCGCCGACTTCTCAAGTGCCGACTTCTGAAGGACTAACTTCTCAAGTGCAGACTTCTCACGTGCACACTTTTCTAGTGTCGACTTCTCAAGTATCGGGGAAAGTGTCAAAGGCCTCGGTGACCTATGTCCTTGCCGCTCTTGCTGAATCGCGCGCCCGATATCGACGCTCCAACAAGGAGACTTTACGTCCAAACAATCCGCCTTGAAATTTGATCCCGACATATCCTAGTATTAATAGGCGCGTGTAATATACCATGCACTGTATTATCGCCTTTATCTGCAGAACGCTGCTTTTGGCAGTTTATATTGTGTTGGGTCGCTACGAATATGAGGCGGCACCACTCAACATGATCGACCGTATCGTCGTCACATGCTTGCAGGCATGTGTCCTTGGCGCTGCATGGATTGTTTACGAGGTCTGTGCCTTTGTTATTCGCGTCCTCTCGCGCAACGGCGCCTACACGCCTGTTTCCTTCGACATTGAACGTGTGTCTGAAAGTACAAACCAAGATGCATCCATCGCAACAGATTATCTAATCCCTCCAGCACGTCTCGCGACCGAGAACGCAAAAACGGCTGTATGCGCTGACGCACATGCCGATACCAATACTAACGCTGACGCCGAAACAGACGTTGAAACCGAAGCCGACAATGACGTCGACGTCGACGACGTATCGCATATGTCTCGAGTGTCCCGTGCCTCACACGACATAACAAGCAGCACACGCGTCGTCTTCGAATCACGCTCTTCCCTTGCACGTTACGTTGCAAAGGTCCACGTCATTGGCGTCGTTGTATGGACTACCATGTTATCCATCGACTACGTACTCACACAGACGAGCTTCGTCTTTGCGCTCGGCATGCTACTCGGTAACGTTGCATGGGTGATCACAGGACCACGAGGGCGCGCAGGTATGCCTCTACACGTTATAGCACTGTACTGGGGCCTTACACTGGCCCTGATCGTGCTTTACCTCGTTCGTGACGGCGCAATTGCGCTCACAGAGACCGAAAACGAACTTGGAATGTCGGCTAACCATATTGAGTGGTCCCAGACTTTGTTTGCCCTCAATATCCTCCTTTCACCCGCCTCATGTGGCTTTACATGGACCTTCTGGATCGATGCGCGCACCCTCCTCGCACACTACCACACGTCCCTTTACACGAGTGTAATCCTTAGTGTCCCAGTGCTCATATTCGTGCGCGGCACCTACCTCACCCAAATCCTCTCGGAATACAGCACCCCGTGGCTTATGTACGTCGTTCTTATTGAGCCCGTGCTCAAATTTATGACGATTTACGCAATGACCCTTTCTCTCGACGCAGAGAGTGTCGTTGAGATGCTAACCGTCAACACTTCCGTCGTCGGCGCCTGCTATCTCTACTTTGAACCTCACGACGCGCCCTTCAATGCAACCGTCGCAGTACTTGTCGCTGCACTACTCATACTCCATCTCGCTCGCCTCACTCGGCGTGCCCTCCGCGAGCGCCGCACAAACCAACACAATATGTTTATCATTGATTACGACTAAACGCGACACAAGTGGCACGAATAACAATACTACACAAAATGAACAGTGCAAATCAAGACTTTAATGCAAACACCCGTGCGTGTATATATTAGCACCACGAGCCTTCTGTATGGACAAGCTCCTCGTGCACTTTTATAACCCTGTTCTTGACAAGGACGGTCTGCTCAACAAGCTCGTTGCTTACGCAGATCCACCGTACTGCCACTGCGAGCTCGAATTCGCTAACGGTCAGTCCTGCGCCGTGTATATGGGAGGTAAGACACACGTCAAGACTCGTCAGTTCGACCCGCAAAACTACGATACCTTTTCCGTTGCGTGTACTCCAGAGAAGCAAACCAAAGCTTTAGAGCTCGCACAAACCCTCGAGGCCGAGGGCCAGAGATTCAGCAAGCGTGCTATGCTCGCGTCGAAGTTCTCTCGCGTCCCTGCGCCAGATTTCCGTGCATACACGTGTTGTTCAAAGCTCTGTGGTGAGCTGCTCCAGGAGGCTGATGTCCTCCCACGCGACGTTCCCGTTTCTAGGCTCACGCCAAGCGCCCTTTGCAAGGCCATTACTGCAGCACACCCAGTTGTGTGTGACAGCACCGTCATCGACTTTAGGCTTGTTTGACGCGACCTGCTTTTCAGTTTAGTCGTCAAATAAGACATACTCGGCTTCCCCCGTTTCATCGTTGAATCTCTTCCAAGTCATATTTTTCGTCCAGCGCAAGCGCGTCTTCTGTTTTCTCTCGTCGAATTTGTCGCTTTTTTTCAAAGATTGACTTACTTTCCTTGTGTCACCCGAACCACTCCATTTTTTCTCTCTTGAATCAAATTTGATGTCAACTTTTGCGTCCATCCCGCAACACGCCGGTCCTACACGCTGATGTCTACCTTGTATTTTTTTCGCACATTCATTCTTTTCACAGAAAACAATTAATATGTCGGAAAGTCTTTTTACATGCATCCTGCTCGAGCGTGTGTCAAAACATACGAAGCTCACATGTCAATAGAACCTACTCACGCGTCATGCGATGAGGTCTCCGCCAAAGTCAGGAATACAACAGAAAGTCCTAGCGTGCGTGTTCGTGACGTCTTCTTCGACCAGGCACACATCGAGTACACAGCAGAGATCTGTGTACGCTCACTTAGTGACTGCACAGACGACCCGCTGACCGTATTTGGGAATATCGCGATCCGCAGTGCCATCACCTGCACGCTTACCCCTGACGGACTCCTACCCTTCAGCAGTGACCTGCGAGTGCTCATACCATTTTCAAGTATGACCGTCAATCAGCTACAGGTCGTTCGCTCCATCGCCTGTAGTATGCAGACAGTCAACGCTATACGCTACAAACACCTCAACGGCAACGTCAGCATTTCGTGTTCGCGAGATAATGGAAAAGTCTTTGCCGACGCAGCGCTTGTCCTCTTCGCCATCAACGCCCTTATCCTACGCGCCGTCGAAGGTCAAGAAATAAACGTCAACACAATCATCAACGTCACACAGCAGCGCATCCTCGCAAGCATCCATGTGCATCGATCACAATTGGCACGCGCTGACGCACTAACGCGAGCATACCTCACCACTCGCACCAGTCAAATGACATGAACTACAACGTTAATCCTTATAATAAATATCTCGGATATCACAAGCCATTATAATGTAGATCGTCCGTCTCATCCTCATCCGCACAGCTTTCGCGCATCGTCACTGCGTTTTCGTTTAAGCTTGCTGTCCCGCGATCTCCATTCCATAACCCAAACATCCTCGCTACATGCGATAACGCGCTACCACACCCGCATACATCCACTCTTGGTTCCGTGCTTATATACGTCTCATTCACGCATCGCAACTATAACAACTAAACGCGTCTCGCGCCCACAAACGCCAGTAGTGGCATAAGACTAATCACCGGACTGTTGCGGTTGAACCCGAGCGCCTCGCACTTGCGCAGAAACTGTTCTTCTGGGAAAAGAGACACATGAGCTCCGTTATCCTCCTCATCACACACAAGAGTGCGGTTGTCGCACCGCACGCACGATACCACCGCCCCTCGTGATCCGAACTTGTCGTGGTATTGCACAGTCGTTGACGGGAAGCATGATGCTCGCTCACACGAGTTAAAAACAGTTCCATACGGCTGCCCACTCGCATTGTCCGTCGGTCCAGGGAAAAGCCAGAACCCTTCCCCAGCATGCATCTCAAACAGCACGCCGTTCTCCGACCGCTCTACAAAACACCCACCGTTCACCAAATGCACATAGTTCCGCTCCACGTCCAAGAACACGTCGTGTTGAAACGTCACCGTAGTCGGGTGTGCAGCACGTCTCGTCCGACTCGGATCCTCAGTGTCGATTACGCATACAACGGGAAGCTCTAGTGCCTCCGCAACTAACGCCGCTACTCGGTTGTGGTTTCGTACAGTCGCCGCACGCAGCCATTCCGTCTCCTCCGCAGCAACAAACTGCGCGCAAGTCGTACTCGTGCATGAGTCCTGCCACGCACGGTAAAGCTCGTCGTCCGCAAACGCAAGAGACCCGGATACTACAATAAACAGCTTGTGCTCAATACGGTCCTTCGTGCTCTTCCTCACAAACGCATGGTACAGACCCACCTTGCTCGGAAGTTGCTCCGCCCACGTCCGTCGGTCGCTCCGGCAGTGCGTCAGAAACGATAGCACGCCCTCTACAGGCTCGTCCTCTGCCTCGTCAGGAATACAGTCAAAGCCTGGCGCATCCTGGCATTCATGCCCCCGCAGTCGAGCAACCACACCCTCTAGCGCCGCTCGCGCCTTCTCGTGTTCCGCCAGCAGACGCATTACGCACGCGTTGAACGCACATCCCTCTGACGTGCGTACCTCGTACATCGCAGAGCACGAAAAGAGCGTCTTAGGAAGCGGCATCACACTCGCAAGGTCAGAAGCATTGCATGTAAAGTGGAACCCGGCAAGCTCAAGGTCCTCGTTCATGTGGTGGTTCGGTAGGAGCTTCACGTGCGTCTGTTGTGATGATGCGACAACCGCTTCCGCAGCGTCGTACTCGAGCGCGCTTAGCCGAAATGTCGCCGTCGACTCGTCCAATCGTAATCGCGCTACTTCTCCGCGACTCATCTCTGCACATACCACCCGCGACATATACCTTCGCCGACTGTCCTGCAAATTCCGAGCTTGCCGCCGCCCGTAGAGCTATGTCTTTCTCCACACGTCGATCTGAAAACCTAATCCCACTTCGACTCACTTTCCTCATACAACTATCTCCGGGTGCAGCAACATCGTTTTCTATCCGCCGCTCGACCGCTGGTGTGTCCACAACGTACCGAGCCAACTGTGGTTGCATACGCCGCCACGCTGCGTTAAGACAGTAGATGTCACGCCCACCCGTCAGGACGATCCGACCGCTCCGGAATACAAGTAGTACGACGTTGCTTTCACTCGATCGATACACCAGCCCCTGTAACATAAATCACAAGTACACAAGTCAAATACGAGCATCACACGCCCACGTTCAGGAGAACACTACATACTAAAAAAATTATAACAAAGACAAACATCAAACGCTCCGGAAACATGCTCCGCTGGAACGTGCACTCAATGTTGTGGTCTGCATAGAATCGTCCAAGGTCGACGTGCTGTCCTTGCAGCTCAAGATCTGCGTGTCCGACGATGTTCTGCATTTGAATTGTCTCCACGCCAAAGTGTACGCCGTGCATGCTCTTCCGCAGCATGTCTAGAACGTCATATACCGCCCGGATACAAGAAACAAAGTCGCGGCAACCAGTCAGTACACACTTCCCGCTCCCAAAAAGTAGGATCGTGCATGTCGGCTCACGCAGCCGCACGGTGATAGCCGCAAACTTCTTCTTCACAAAGCAAGAGTTCGGCAAAAGCGTGTTCACAAGTCGTAGGTCCAAAGGACCGGGTGTCACCGTTATCCGCGCCGTTCCCACTACATTATGCACAAGCGCACAAGATCGTGAACCCGCGTCACTCTCTCCGCGCGACTCTTCGTGTGCGTCTAGGTAGTACATCAGCGACCCACACCCGCTCGCGTCTCGACCGCGAGACCCATTCTCCGTTCGTCGCCGCCGTCTCATCTGCGAATCGTAATGCCAGAGTCTCGCTTGCCTACTTTGCGTCCAAAAAACGCGCCTACAAACACTCTCAATTTCTGTGACCTAACAAACACTCTGTCTTTTTTCATGCATAAAAACACACTCGTTCTCAAAAATGACACGTGTAATATCGGAAAGATTAAAGACTTTACTAATAAGGCTTGAAACGATCGGTCGTATTCTTCTTACGCGAAGACGAGCGAACGGCTTCCGTAGAAGAGGCCGGCTCGCTATCAGAATCGGACTCCGTGTCGTGGACATATGTCTTCTCCTTCTCTTCTTGCTTCACGTCCACTGACTTCATCGGCACACGAACCTTACCGAAGCGTGGAATACCAACGGCACAAGCCGACACCATCATGAACGAAGTCGGTTTAGGAACGTCAGTACAGAAACCAAGGTCTTTGCCACCATCGACCGAAAAGTCGATCACATGATTGCAACGTTTGCACAGGCGCCACTCGGGATGGTCAGGAAACACTTTCGTGTCGCGACCAAGATACTTGCCACAGAAGTCAACCATGCATTCTTCATCATGACCAAGCACAGTGACCTTCTGCGCGTCCTCTTGAACGACCGAATACCCGCCCTCGGCAGGATCAGGGTCTTTCCACCCAAAGCCAACGCGAGCGCCAGGAACCGGGAACAACTGCCCGCATGTCTCGCACTCGCGCTTGTAGCACTTCTCAGGATACATCCTGTTGCTCTCCACCGTACCAGGCCTCAAGTGCTTGATCTGGTTCGTCTTCGGGTCATAAAAAAACCCAGAATTACAACGCTTATCACCGTGCCTGTGTACAATGGACGACATCTTTCTCACGATCACCAAAGCATCACCATCTTATATACTGTCACCACAAGTTCGCGGTCTCAACTTCGCGGTCATTTTTTTGTATTTAGCTGTCTCGCGAACAATAAAAAAAACTACCCACACAGACGCCCGCCGCCATCACGCCCAATCCATGCCAACATACAAGAACTGCTTCCTCGTCCCGACCGATGCACACAACATAGAAGCCCCGGAAACGCAGACTACATACGCCTCTGCGCCAACCCTCTTCCACCCTAAAAGCGACGACAGCGACGACAGCGACGACAGCGACGACGCCGGGTTTCTCGCTGTCAACGGCATATCTGCCGCCACAACCGCCGCCACAACCGCCACAGCCGCCGCCACAACCGTCGCTACAACCGCTGCCAACAGCACTTCTGTCCTTAACCAAGTCGCCTTCCAAACAGCAAAAGAACAGGCTACTGAAAGGGCAGTCTCCACACAGGCAAGTATCCTCGCGCGCCGTGCGAGACGTCGCCAAGTGCGATGCCCGTTTCTTGCTACCAATCCATCTGTAACAAAACGCGGACGTCCAAGACTTTCGCATCTTGAACAAAGCCCTCCACAAAGCCCGGACCATGGCCCCGTCTACTTCGACAACCAAGACATCAGCATCGACCGTCAAGGAAAAAGAGGTCGCCCGGCTATAGACCTCAAAAAGCGCGACCTCTTTCGTTTCTTTTGCAGGTGGAGGCGCCTCGAGTACAAAACCGGCCTAATCACCCGAGACAACTCCACCACAAACAACTCGCGGCAAACACCCGTCTTCACCGTATACAACCCGCCTTTGACCACCGACAAGCTCGTCGCCGAGTTTCTACACCATACGGCCTCCAACAAGTACTACTACACCCACATGTTCGAGCTTTGGCGTCTCTACGAGCGCCAGCAGATTCCGCTTTGCCCGCCCGTGCACACGCCTCGCGAAGTAAGGAAGCGCAGAAAAACGATGCTCAACGCATTCTACTTCCTAAAGGTCCCGGCACAGAAGCAACTCGTAGACGACTGGCTCGTCGAGCGCACGGCACGTCATCGCGAGCGTCACGCTGAGGCCCTCGAAACATGTCTCGCGCGCAGGGTCCTCGCCAAAATCCGTACCGACCTTGTAGTCCTCGTGAACAATATCGACTATGTCCTCCGCGACAACGTCGAGCCGGAGCGTTGGCAGAACATCTTCGAGGGCATCTGACGTGTCTGATATATCCGACTCATAACACGCCGGTTCTCGCCCGTCCTATATAAGCACACCTGCAACCCTGAAAGCATAACTAACTCTCTCTTTCTCTATCTACCTATGTTCCTGTCTACGCAGATCGGTACCACCAAGGGCACCGGCGGCGACGTCCTTATTTTGGAAGAAGCCGCCTACTGTGACGAGGGCTTCTTCTACGAGACCGTCGCACCGATCCTCAGCGTCGGCTCCGCGTCCCTCGTCGCAATCTCCACCCTCACGTCCGAAATCAACTTCTACACGCGCCTCATAAAGATGCGCGATCCGGCGACCGGGCGCCCACTCTTTGTGACCCGGAGCATCGAGCTCTGTTGTGAGAAGTGCAAGGAGGAAGGCAAGTCTCACGAGTGCGTCCACATGCTGCATTTGGTTCCGTCCTGGCAGAGCCAGGAGCGCCACCGCAAGCTCCACGTGATGATGCAGGTACTTCTCCTCTTATTTTGTGCCGTGTCACTCCGCACACAGCACATGCATACCACGGGTTAAACAGGACTTCTTTGTCTAAAACCATATTCAAAACTTCTTGGTGAGATTCCCGTACGTAGGGGAATCCAGTAAGGGCCCAGTGGTTGCAAACCCGCCTATTCGATGGGTCGAGATATCCTTTCGGATTGCATTTTCCGTTCTTGTTGCAAACGACGAAGTTCTTCATCATAGATTCTGTCGTGAAGCCGAGCTCCGCTGCGAATATTCTCGCGAATCCGTTGTGTCGTGCCCGTGGATGAACCCACAGTATTTCGACGCCACCGTCTTTGTTGAGACAACAAAAAGCAGGCAGTGTCCATGGGTGCTGCACCTGCATAAAGATGGACTCACATCCTTTGTACTCAGACATAGCCTCTGTTTCCTCTAGTCGAATGCCATATAGTCGTCCAGCTGCGAAACACTCAAATATGAAACAGAGGTTGTGCAAGAAGCCGCTGTTTGCGTCATACATCTCTCGAATCAGACACTTTAACGTCTCTGATCCGTCTACCTCTGTTGAGCTCGACGAGATTGCAAAAACCTTGCACTGCTCCAGTGAAAAGCATGGGTCCACACTGCGTGTGATGCCGTCGTCTTCCATCTAGCCCACCCTCGCCTTTTCCTAGCACCTGACTCACATGTTTTTTTTGCGCTCAGGACCGCCCCGACCTCATCAAGTCCGAGCTCGCCGGCCTCGCCTTCGACTCACTCCAACAAGTCTTCCGCAAAACCGACATCGAGCACATGTTCGCCTCAGAGCCCCTACCCCTCGTCCAGGACCAGACCGTCTGGATCGTTATCGACCCGGCAGCTGGCGGCCCGGGCAGCGACTACGCCGTAGTCTCTCTCGTCAGGGACCGCGGCACCGCCACGGTAAGTCACTCCCACATACCCCGACACAAACACATTCTCATGCAATCCGGTACCCTTCCTCGCACGCCTGCACAAACTCTGCCACCGTCTGTGGCGAACAGAAGAACTGCACCACCAGCTCCTGTCGCAAATCAAGCACAAACCGTCCAATCCTCCGTGCGTTTCCCTTATCCAACTCAAGCATCCGAGTCTTCAGCCCTATATCTATATTCAAGAGTAGATAAAAGATCGCTAGAAGTTCCGCATGCGTGGCGTGCCGTAACAGTACCCGCAGCTTGCTGATCTGTACACACCCGCCACCCGCAAAGAACTCTGCCTCTAGCCCCGCAATCGAGTCCTCTACCACACCTGCCACCCAGTCCCTGTTAAGCACGTGCGTCGCCTTTTCCAATACATTCACAATCTGTTCTGACTGCATTTTATCTTCCGTGCAGGTCATCGGCATCGACACGCTCAGTGACTGTAAAGGTGAGTTTGAAATTTTGTTCGTCTTTCGTCCATACCTATCTCTACGAATTGCTGTTTCACTGACCAATCACGTTTTCAGAACCTTCGAAGCAATTTCAGCTCGTTTTGAGGCACATCGACCGCATCCGAAACGTAACCATGCTCCAGTTCTCCGAGATCGTCATAATGTGCGAGCGAAACCTGGGATTCGAGGCAGAGCATCATGAACGCGCCCTAAGGGGGATTCCGAAGGTTCGCCACCGCATCGATCATGCCGCGAAACGCATTGGAATTTTAACAACAGAAGAGATCAAACACGCCATGTGCACCTTGACAAGCACGATGATGCGCGAAAAGCGTCTCAATATACGCACACCCTTACTATCTGAAAACCCGACTGCAAACTCACGCAGGCTCCATGACCAGTTATCTATATATAGCTTGCAGTTCAAAGAAGCCGCCAGTGTATTCAACAAAGGACGCGCTGCGCTAAGTGGAAAGGTGGGTGGCATGAAAGATGATGTCGTGATCGCTATGCAACTTTCTATCTATTTTTCGAAGGAGCTCTATATGTATCAATGAAAGGTTCCTTTTTACGGGGAATGAGTATTATAATTACGATCAAAATACACGCGCAAAATATAAAAGACCCTGCACTTTACCACATCCTTAGCAATCATGCCTAAGATTGGTAAATCTACAGACAAACTTCCTGCTCATGTGATGTGGGTGGAACAAAATGATCACCAAGATCATCTTTTCACGACCATGGGCATTGGTAAACTTCAAAAGCGTAAAATGTACGAGAACGAGGTCTTGCCAGTTTTGATTGTTCGCAACTATCACGACAAGTTCCACATGATCGGCAAGACTGACATTTCGTACAGGTTATGTGGAGAAGAAGACTACAAAAATCTTGAAAAAGGTAAGTGGGTGGAAATGAACATGGGACACAGGTACGTTTTTAAAACCGGAGACATGGACTTTATAGCAGTCTGGTTTTATTTCGGGTGGCACTTCGACAACATCCACCGCAACATGTGCAGTATGAACGAGGCCGGGGTTATTCCCCGACGCGACGGGGCCCCTCCGCCGCCAATTGACGAGTAGGACACTCTTGACATGTATGCTAAATTGCATTTAATAAAAAACACAAAAGCAATGTATGTTTTAAAAACAATTAAATATCTACTAGTCATCGAGAATGACGATCTTGTCATCCGAAATGACATCTTCGTCATCCGAAATGACGATCGCATCGTGCTTCCTCTTCGAGCCGGCGCCGCCCGCAGCAGACCCGCCCGCGGCACCAGCGGCAGATGACTCACCTGTCACAGACCCCACACGCCACGTCCATGAACCGCTCCCGTCGTACTCGCCCGTGCGCCGCATCTTCTCCATGCGCTCGACACCAACGAGGTTCTTCAGGCCCAGCTCCGTCAGCGTCGGCGGGACATAACCGACATTCGGCGCTTGCACGAAGTACAAACCTTTCTTACCTTTTTCGCTGCGCCGCACGAGCGGGTGCTCGATCTTCGGCATCTCGCCGGGCCTCAGCGGGCCCTGCCACACCTTCACGCCCTTCAGCATCAGGATCTTCTTGAGCATGTGCTTCGGGAAGTTGTAATACTTCAGCGGAATGTAGTGAATCTTGTCCCCGCTCGGGTGCTTATCCGGTGCCTTGCCCTCTTTGAAGCTCTGCAGCACGTTGTCCACCTGTGTCATATCTGTCGTCGAGCCCATGTAAGCCCCATAGACAATCTCTTCGTCACAGCCTAGCTTCGGGTGCTCGTGGATCGTGTACCGGTTGAATATCACCACCGATCCCCGAGGGCATACGTAGGACTTACTCAGTTCTCGAATGCCCATCGGGTCCTCGTCGTCCTTACCCAGTCCGTTCTTTGGCTTCTTGGAACCGAGGTTCAGGATATCCTTGTACTCCTTCTCGACCCGTAGCCAAAACGCATGCTTATGCGTGCCCGCAGCAATGCGGATCTTCGACTTTGTGAAGTTCACCTTCGACTGTAGCAAATCGATGCTATTGTCTCCGCTCTGCGCACGCAAGATCGCAAGATGAAACTGTGAGTCGATATGCGGGCCAATCCCTTCGCCCTGGCCGGGCAACAGCTGGATTTTGCGCTCTGGGTGCATCCGCCAGTTTTTACTTCCGTAGATCGCGTCGAGAATGGCGCTCAAGTCCGGATCGGAGCGTAGGTCCCAGATGAGCTGGTCGTGGTACCCTATGTCGTCGCAATGCGCTCCGAACTGCTTGTGCATAGACCAGCCCCCCTCGAACTCCTTGCGCGTAGCCTTCGAAAGCTTTCCCTTCACCTTCGCCAGGAACTCCTTTGCGTGCGCCGGATTCGCCGGATCGAGCACCGTTCCGTCGTCCCGTTCTATCTTAATCAGGAACTTGTCAGACCAAGGCTGCTTGTAGAGAACTTCCCATATCTTCAGGATATGCGCATCACATTCGTCCTCGGTCAAAAGTATGGCAATTGCAAACCCATGCGTATCGATTGCTGCGTTGATCCTAGCGTACTCCGTCTTTCCATAGACGGTGCCAGGCGCGTCTCCACTGTAAACGTGCTTCCACATGACGCTCAATGATCGACTCTCTCTCTCTGCTTATATACTAAACACTAAGAAAGCGATGCGTGTCTTCACATTTATTAAACACCACCTATACCACTTCAAATGCAACAAGTCAACTTTAACTCGACCTATGCCATCGTCATCGTCGGCCTGCTGCTCTTGGTCTGCTTCTGCAAACAATTTCTCCAGGCCCTCGCCGCCGCAGCCGACCTCTGTGACAAGTGCACTCTCTCCTGCTGCGACTTCCGCTGCATCGCCGCCCTCGTCAGCGGCGAGGCCCCGCGCCGCGCAGTCGCCGTCTATCTCCTCTTCCTCCCAATCATCTATAACGCAGTCTACTTCTGGCACCAGAACTTCTCCCACTTCGACTGGGCCTCCTCCGTCGTCCTTGTCGACTTCCGCGTCGCGCGTGCTAACTCGACTAGCTCTGCACCTGGAACCCTCCAACTCACCCTCCAAACAGAACTAGACGTCATGTTCTGTGTGATGCCATTCGCACTCGTGGCGTCCCTCAACTGCTGGATTTGGCTCGCATTCACCACCGACAACCGCGCCCACCTTACGCCCGACACCGTCTGGGACGATTCCTTACCGGAGCCCGTTGCCTACTACGAACTCGCCTACTACGCCGAGCTCCTCGCCCTTAACTTCTCGCTCATTTCCGTCGCATCGTCAGGCCGCACCTTCCTTGAGGTAGCATACGCATCCCTCGCCCTGACACTCGTCCAGTGTTCCTTCGTCGCGGGCGCACGTCATCGCCGTGACGACGCTGTCGGCCGCGTCTCCACTGCCGCGCTCACCCTTCTCCTCGTCGCCGTAGCTGTCCCGCTCGTCGTCATGATCGAACCGAACTGCCCCGTTTCAGAGGCCCTCGCGGCCGTCCATGCTTTCTGTGTATGTCTCGTTACAGGACTCCACTTCACCTCAAACGGTGAGGCCTCCGCATCCTCCATCCTCGCCGTCCGCGTGGGCACCACCGTCCTCGCGTCCCTCGCCCATCTGGCCGTGCTCATACATGGCAGGAACCGTGTCTGCCCTGTTTTCGCTTTGATCGAACATGAACACATTAGCTAACATTCATCCCGTCCTCCTCCACCGTCATCGCCAGCGCCACACACTTCTTTTTCTTCGGTGCCTTCCGAGTCACATCCATGCCTTGTGCAATCTCCCCGACCTCCACACCCAACGCGACGCCGCCCGCCGCACCAACGCCACCAGCAGCACCAACGCCGTCCTGCAATAACGCCCTACCATCTGCTCTAACACCCTGATCGACAAACGCACCACCGGCGTTGGCGCCAAGGCCGTGGAAGACAAATCGCTCAATTCCACCCTTTGGTGCACCACCGCCCAACATTGGTCGACCTCGTAAATCAGCAACGTGATCATCATACATGCTGCCCAGAATCTCACGCCATACTTCCAGAAGCTCAGTCTCGATATTATCTGGTGTCATCCCGTTCCAGCTTTCCGTCTTCTTTTCTATCGCATCAATCTTTCGTACCACACGTCTTTTAAGACCAACAAACTCTCTTACTTTCGCAAAATGGTATAGACCTGTTATCGTAGCGAAACACGCCAACCTATGATTATTGTCCATATTCATCCATATAGGTCGGTCAAATATCCTTTCTAGCGTAAACGTCTTCACATCCAACGCTGCCAAGTTTTCTATCATAATTTGCATATCTCCAAAATCTTCGCCGTTTGCAAAACACCCTTCGGCCGCTGTCTCCAGTCGATCCCACTCAAGCGTCTCAAGCAAATCTATCCAGTCCCAGGCCAAATCATTCACCTTCCCGTTCCGCACAAACACCGGCGCAAACGTCACCTGTACCGGAGCCCCGGGAGGAACGCCCCGTTTCACACCAGAGCCTTGTCGTCCCTGGAACGACTGTGCAATGTGCCAGTACCCAGTCACCCGGTAGTCGTATCGCTCTGCCACCTTATCCGCGTCCGCTTGTAAAACCCATGGCTCAAGCTGCCAGTACGCACGATCCGTCGTCACCGTCGCGCTAACCGGTCGCTCGTAGTACGATGTTAGTTGGTACTCTTGTGTCTTCACTCCTTTTCGAAGCACTAGCCGCAGTATCAAACGGTCGCCAGCGTACACGCCTTGCTCGTGCCAGTAGTTCACCAGGTCCCGGTTCTGTCCGTCCACCGTCATCGTCGTCGTGTAGTTCACTGCAGCTTGCACAGGAGCCCAGCTTTCCTCGTGCTGTCCGCCCTGGTGCTCTGACCCGGCACACACCCCGTGTGGCTTGAACAGGTTTTCCACGCTATACATCACTAGCTCAAACATGTGATGCAAATAGGCATCATCGTCATCCAGCTTCTCTTCATCAAACATACCTTTCCATAAGTGCTCCCTGATCTTCGTCCATGACCGCTTGCCGCCTGAGGCCGCCCCGGCGTTCCCCGCCCGAGCTGGAGCTACTTGCATGCACGCTAGGATATAGTTCACAACCTCCAGGTTCCCAAATATCGGAAGCGTCCCTGGCCCGATGCTTGTTACAGTCTCGCTCGCCCCGAACCACTGTCGCCCTCTCGTATTCAGCACAAATGCTAGGTCACCGTTGTCTACAACGTGACACACACGGTGCGTCGTCGTCGAGTCCCACGACGGTAGGTGTATCGGAGGCACAATGTACTGCACACGGTGCGGCACTTGCTGGTAGTTGCTGTCCGAACCCATTCGTGCAGACTCGCCGTATGCGTACGGAGTGATTCCGGACAGCAACCGATTTGTCCCATTGATCACCCCATCAGGGGTTCCGTCAGTCCCTGCGGGCCCACCCGCCACCGATGGTAGTGGACCCTGGTTCATGCGCACGTCGGGCATTCGGAACCCGCCCACATTCGCAAAGAAATCCGACATGCCTCGCGCCGCACCCGCTTTTATACGTGCCGCCTATAGAAAGCGCTTTTCAGGTCTCTGTCATACAAACAGCTAATCGCGCAACAGGCTCATAGTACCACAACCAACACCACAAACGCCTCCACTGCATACGTTGTCAGCAGCGCCCATAGCAGACGTGTCGCTCGCGAGTCGTTCATCTCACCAACTACTCGACCTTTTATCCTTCCACGTGCCCATCGATCGCGTTCCCAGCAAAGCACAAATAGCCACGTCGTCTGTCCCAGTAGCATCCCAAACGCGATATACTCAAACACCGCACTCACCACCGCGTGGCTGCCAATCAACGTCGTCACCATAAACACTGCTAGCACAACCACAAATACCACGTCCACTTCAACCCACGATAGAAACGGTACATCCCGTGCAAAAACGTATCCGTCAACCTCGCCACGCAAACGCGCCACACTATCCCCGCTCCGTAGCATCACCCACACCACTTGCAGCGCACCAAAGCCCCCAAACGCGAGTAAGACTACTCCTGTTTTGTGCATCGCCATTTCCACTGCGCTCGTGTCCCGCCAGTCGAATCGCACCACACACCCAAAACCTGCCACAGCAGCAATCGCAAGAAACCAGAAAATCACATGCCCGACACGCCACTCGTGTACGACCCTGCCGTCATACGTAGTGTTGATAGCACCAACCTCCACCGAATACGCGCACCATTTCCGCCACTCTCTCGCCACGTGCTCCATCCACGACAGCTGTACCACCACCAGCGCCGAAAACGCTACAAAGCACAGCCACGGAACAAAAGCGTGTACTCCGCGCTTGCACAGCAGCATCACCTCGCTGATATACGGCACACCATCGCCCGTCGAGCATTGCGCGAGACTCACTACAGAGCATATCAACACCGAGTTGATCACAAAAGCCCACAAAAGCATCCACGCTACACGAGTCCGTTTTATACGCCGCGCGTTACATAGCACAAGCATCTGTGAGACTGAAACACAACATTCTCTTCTCATCGTCTGCCTTGAGTTATTTATTCAAAACACAATCACAATCACGCTACATTGACAGATTCTTCACACACCCTCGTCTTTTTTACATAAAACATATAAAGGCCATCGCCTCAATACACATGCACGCGACGCTCGTTCCGGCTCTGTGGGTCGCCGTCGCGCTCTTGTCGCTTCCGGACGCACTCATTCTCCCAGACGCTAACGGTCCCATATACGTCGCAGTAAATGTCTTCATCCTCTTCGCGATCCTCCTCTTCCTCGCACAAGTCGCGCACAACGTCCTCCCACATCCCTTGCCAGTCGCCGTGCTGCCCCAAAGCGTGCTCCGCCCGCTCCTGGAGCCTGATCGAAGCAAGGACAATGCCAAAGACCTCGTGAAAATCATGAAATATAGTATACGTATCGATTTCATCCATCTCTTCATGCACGTACTCTGCGTCGCCTATGTCCGCACCGCATGTTGGTTCGAGTGGCGCACCCTCGCTTCCGCCGTTAACAACGCCGCAAACACCGCCACCGCCGCATTATCTTGACGCAATCTACCATACATAATCATCCAACTAAAAAACAGTGAAATACTAAAGGCTCTGTGTCATAATCATAATGTCCACGGGCTCGAATGGCCCGGCCCCGTTCAGACACTTCCCGAAGACCCTCATCCGGTCCCCGTGCGTTTCCCCTACAAAGTCGGGTACGTACGGCTTCGGAAAAACAAAGTTCTGCCGCAGCGGCTCTTCGAGCCGCCGACGCTTTGCCCCAATCGGATCCGCCAACGCCCGGTAATCCCCGAGTCGCTGGCCGACCATCCTGTTCTCTCCGTGTACATTCGCAAAGTACTCGTTCTCAAAGTCGAAATACCACTGCACCAGCTGTCCCGCGTGCATGGCAAAATGGCCGTTCATTGCCGTCACACAACCGCCAATCAGAACCGAAAACACCGTGTCCCCGGAGATCGGACTCGCCCAGGCCCGCCCCAGCGAGTACCCCTGCAGCTGATAGAACGGCATCGACCGCAGCTCTGCCAGTAGCGCACTCGAATCCTTTGCCTTTAGAGTATCCTCATTCGGAAAAAGACCTAGAAAAACGCCCACCGCCTTGTTCCCGTCATTTTCTTGTCCTTTGATAAATTCCCAAACATCATGCAGCTTGTCCGTCCCCTGAATCGCCTTCACCATCACCTGAAAATCAGCCGCAGTCGCCTGTGAATATAGCACCGACACAATCAGTTGGTACGCCTTCGTGCACTTCCCGAGCGTTGAAACCACTGCGGGGTACGCGTGGAACGTCCGCGTATCAACACACGCCAGCTTCCGGCTCACGTTCAGTACAAGGTCGTCCTTCTCCGTCAGCAGCTCCAGCTTCTTGTGGTGCATCACTTGCAAGTCCGCGTTCGGCACCCCACAGTAGATCTTCATCAGGTTCGAGTCCACCTTCGCGGGCATGATATGCTTCGCAGCTGAATCCACGCGTGTCCGCGTCATCGCCGCCATACCGATGCTCATGCCATACAATACACACACGTATATACCCACGCCCCGCAAATCGCCGTTTCACCGTGTCGCGCCTATCGCATCCACACGTCGTATGAAACCTGTCGCATGTAAACGCGGTTCGTATCAAGACGTTAACCGCTGAGCGAACGGAACACTCCGTCCAGCCCGGCCGCAGTCATTGCCCAAAACACCAATACAAGCACATACGCTGCAAGTCGCGCCCCAACGTCCCCCGCCCCACGTCGTCCCATATATCGAACTCACCTCTCTTTTATACCAGACAACGCGGTACACAGCACAGCGACTGCAATACGCGCAACAATAGCAGACCCACTCGCGAACCGTATTAAGCACATACGAGCCACGTGCATGTCAGACAAGTGTAGCAACGAGTATCACGCGCGCGTTACTTGGACAAGCGAGGCCGGTGAGCCACAACACGTCCTCCTCCGACCCGCCGCCCCTGGCGAGCAGTGTGCTATGTTCCACGTCCCAATCACGGACGTCAGTGTTGACAGCATCAGCGGGGTCTGGCGAGAGGGCCCAGAAGCAAAAGCCGCAACTCACGGCCATACCAATGACAATGCCCACGACAACACACACGAGGCCGCCGAGCTCCCTTGTGGTCACGTCTTCAACACATGTGCCCTCGCCGTCCATTTCTGCACGAATGATATGCGATGTCCCGTCTGCCGCCGTGGCACTCTCCACACAGCAGAGATCTCCAGTTTCGCCCCTGCCATGCAGTCAGATCTTGCTCGCATCAAACTCGCCATGCACGTTCGCGAAACAGAAGACAACGTGCATGAATCATTTGGCGTTGACCTCAACCTCGACGCACTGATCCGCGACTTCATTTTCGAAATCTTTATGCAATGGGCGCCAGTCGATGCGCCCGCTAACACACGAGACCGTTACGTGCGCCTTACATCACCTGTGCGCCTCAACCAGCTTGCCACGCCCGCATCGCCCGTCTCGCCTACCACACCCACCACCGACCACTACACAACCCACCGCTCGTTCCAGCGCAAATTCAACCTCAATCTCAAACAAATGGAGCCAGGACACCACATCATGTGCCTCGGACTCACACACCCGCTCATGCCGGACGCCGCACGCACACCAATGTTCGACAAGACAGCACTCCTCGCTGCCGCCGACGCCGGCACGCGCATCACCCTCGCTCGTAACGTCGGTTTTATCTTGCCTGTCCATACAGACGCCGGACTCAGCCTTACCCTCCACCTACACACCGATTACCTCGCCATGGCCTGCGTCCAAGTCATGCTCAACTCGGATCGTCAGGCGCGTGTTTGAAGCTTCACAAAAAGAAAATAAAAAAAGCCTGCAAAACCTGACCAAACCCTGCGTTCTCAAAAAAACAAATCCAAATCCAAAACTCGAAAAGACACATGCGAAGAGACAATACACCTATAAAAACATTCGTCATACAAAATCCATATCATCACCAAGGAAGTCATATGCCACAGGTACAGACAAGCCCACGCCGCCCTTTCCAGATGCACAACCCCTCCGTACCGAGCAGCCCGGCCGCTCATACCACCAATCCCGATGCCACCCTACACATCGACCTCTTGTGTCACGAGACTATGCCCGCGCCCTCCGAGCTTGCCGAGATGGCCCAGCTCGCGCAGTTCGAGTCACACATTGACATCCTCTGTCCGGCTCCTTCAAGAGACGGAATGTGCTGGTGCCTTGACGCTTGTGCCCCGGATCGCGTCTGCAACAACTTGCTCCTTCCCCGCAAGCGCCAGCGCAGCCCCTCGCCGCGTGACTACAAATCAGGCGTCGACGATACCTGGATTCAGGAAATTCGTATTTTTCATCCAACCGACTTCTCCTACACAATGGTCGGCATGAATTGCGGTCGTGCCTTCAAAGAAGTCTTCGCTGAATTGTGCGCTAGTCAGCGTGTCGATCGCAAGTGCGTTTCCTTCGTCTGGATTCGCAAGCGTCGTCGTGGTGGTGTCCAGCAAGTTCGTCTCTCCGACACCGACAAGCCGTGGCTAGTGGGCATGCAGGAGGGTGTCCTCGAAACCATAGAATGTGAATTTTGCTGATCTAGTTTATTGAAATAATAAACATTGTAAACGCAAAAATGACTCGAATGTCCCCAACACCTTCCTTTCGCCCTTAACTATTGTCGAAAAACGTTGAATACTCCATCCACGAAACGCCGCGCCTCTTCGCATCCGTTTCTATCAAATTACGAAAAGACACACAACACAAAAATAGCCCTTCACATTCAAAATCAATATAAGTAGACCAAGAATATAAAAGCGAACACACTGCCACACCCATGACCACGACCATGTTCGCCACTGTCGTCCATAACGAGCTACCCATACCCTCCACTCCAACTATCGATCCCGACTATCCTGTTTTTCCCATCACCCCGCAGGCGCCCACCAAGCAGCGCCAGCCTCTTCCCCCTGGCACGCACATGATCTCGCCGGCCACCTTCACCCTAACTAGGCGCAAACTCGTCTTTCCCATCGACAACACCGACCTCGCTACTCCTCTTGCTCCAGCCACGCTACCCACGCAACCCGTCCAAGCCGCGCCTGCCACTATCTCTTCGCCCCGCGAGCCGTACAAGACCCTCGCCGACGAGGCCCTCCAGCAGCTCTTTCGCACGTAGTCTTTCACTGTTTTTCCCCTTCAATAAACTCCAATCACACGCGTCTCCGTTTTATTCTTACAATATCAACCTCAGACACATTCAAGCGCTTGTTCTCTGTCGCGATTTGCAAAACCACGCTCGCATTGTTCCCACCACACACACAAATGTCTGTAATCCGAAACGGCGAATACGCCTCAATCTCGCGTAGCTGCGCGAGGCTTACTCGTACCTCTGTCGTTGCACATGGAATCCGCATTGTGTACATCTCACCCGTCTTCTCCACCGTCGCAAGTGTCACGTTGCTTTCGATAATCACTTCCTGCACCAAATGTGCTACGTTCTCAAGCAACATCCTATCCGCAACAGCGCACCCCGCCAGCGCCTCCTCGGGCACCCCGCGCCGCATCACGCACGCCAGTGTCTTCTCGAGGCTTCGCGAAGCCAGTGACATCCTCGCTCCCGACCCCTCACATAAACAAAACCAGCCCGACACGCGCTTTCGTTACCCGACACGCGCTGCATGCAACATCCATCAAACAGTACACCAACTATAAAAGACCCGCCTACCCCGCAAAATGGACGACCTAGACGCAGTTCTCGCGTCCCTTGAGCACACCGAGACCGCTCTCCGCCAGCCGGCTCGCGTCCACGATCCACTAACTCAAACCATCACAGGTCTTGACACCGACTTCACCACAGAGCTCGATGCAGACTTCGCCGCCGAACTCGATGCCTTGTCTATGCCACACAATCAAACACCGAGCATCGAGCTTGAAGTCGGAACACAGCAAATTGAAGCTCTAGAGGGCATGCCTGGGCAGACAGTATCGACACTCGGAGCACTTACTGAAGATCAAAATGGAAAAATAGATACTCTTTTCCTTGAATACAAGAGTGAATATAATTTTGCCTATGGATCATATGCTGGATTTGTTCTTTTGAAACAAGCATTGGAGAAAGATTTGGAAAATGGAAAAGTGATTCAAAAAGATTGGATACAAAATTTTACTTCCGTTTACCAAGACACAAGGAATAGATTTGAAAAAGCACGAGAAGTACTACGTAAAGTGAAATGGAGCGTAAAAAAAGGACAAAAGACATCTGATGAAGATAATCAGATTAGGAAAGAAATAGAAAGACGAAAAGAAGCTGAATTCTCAAATACTAAAGCAAAAATGAAAGAGGTACAAGATGATTACGATACTTTGCTGCCAGTATTACAGAAAAAACTACCCACACAAAACAACTCGCAACAAGCAACAAAGGACGAAGGACAATACGACCATGAAGAATCAGAAAAAATTTATAAAAATACGATAGTTGAGCTCGACGCACTGAACGACAAAAATAACAGAGTAGAAGAACTCATAAAAACTGTTGATAATTTCATTCAATCAGAAAAAAAATGGGTCGTGTTCCAATCGAACATCAGGACGACAGAAGCAGATAAACTTTACCAGAATCTGATGGAAGCATTTCTTGATATATCTCTTCAGAGGTCTAAGACACAAAAATATATGAGCAATTGGCAAAACCATGTACTAAAAAATGTACCTACAGATCACCCAGATTCAAAATTATTGACATCATATAAAATATTTGAAAAAAATTACGTGGATCACGAGTTGTTAATCGAAGGATATATAGATGAGCGGATATCCGAATTGTACCAGATATGCACATTAAAATACATCAAAACGATTCCCAAATTTGAAGCGAAGCACGGGTTGTCTTTCACAATAACACGCGATCACCAAAAGTACAAACAACCTGAATTCAAAACAATTAACACTCATATAACAACCACGACCTTCGCCGCCAAGCTCACACTCTTCACACAAAACTTCCTCGCCTTGGTCTACCCACCGATACCCACTCCACCGTGGTCCAGAATCTCCACCTATACCACAATGCCAACACAGAAACACAAGAACGCCGTGCACAATACCGCACTCGCTGCCCTCTGCAAACGCGTCGCCCACATTACCGCCGTCGCAGATCGACACCCACTCCTCGCCGCCCTCCGCTTCGCCCTGGAAATCACGCCAAAGTCGCCGCTCTTAATCCACGCCCTCAAGTCTACCCCAACAATTCTCGCCTCACGCGCCGCCGCCGAGCCCCACACAAACATCGTGTCTATCCGCGCCTGTCTCACCGAAGACAAACTCAATCGCCTCATTCGTCTCGCCGACGCCGACCTCAATCGCATCCGTATCGAAAAACAAGAAATCTCTAAGCAGCTCCGTCAGTCAAAAGGAAACAAAATTCCACAATTGATATACACCAAACAATCACGTGGCAAGTCACACAAGCACAATCACACTCACGCCTACCAGAGCAAAAACGACCAACGCCAAAACCAAGAACACGACGATAATGCATCACAGTCATCTAAAAAATCAAATCAAACGACGAGTAGCTGGAGGATGTGGAACCCATTGAATATATTCAATCAAGCCGACGACATGGTCAAATCTTACCAAGACGGAGACGTTCGCAACACAAATGTCTGACGCCCACCCCGCATATAAAGCATATACAACGCACGCGCATGCACCACCTCGACGCGTACCTAGCTAAGCTCCTCTTCCACGTCGACCTCGATACTATCCTCCTGGGCAGACCATACGACTACAGTGGCACTCTACAAGATATCCTTAAAGAGACCGACCTTCTCGAGAAGCAACTCGAAGATAAGAGAATACAATTAAAAATGTTTGTAAAAAAAATACTCGAAGGTCCAATCACACAAAAGAAGGACGATATCGCACGTGATTTTTTAAAAATGAAGCAAGATTTTTTGCAAATGGGCGATCAAACACGATCAGCATACAATATTATAATCCACAAATTCCTCGACGGCTATACAAGAGAACAAATTTCAAAAATATTTGAAAAAATGGCGAAAATATCAAACTCAAATCTCGAGATTGAAACCGAGGTCTTCTTGAAAGAGCTGTTTGATTTTTTCAATCCCACCTCAAACGCAAATCAAGAAAATGTCATACAACACAAAGAACAAATTCAAACGACCGAGATGCTCGAGAACACACTCTCAGAAAAGAGAAAAGAACTTGAAATGTTCGTGTATGGCATTCTTAACGACCCAATCACGCAAACTGACGACGCTATCCTCGAACAATTCCAAAAAATGAGACTCGATCTTTTGGAACAAGGTGATCGAATAACAACAGCGTGCGAGAGCATACTTAACTCAGATAAATATTCCAAGGAAGAACGCAAACGGTGGGAAGTATTATCCGAAAAAAACGAGAAGATCATTGAAAAAGCCAATGCTTTGTCAAGAGATCTACATCGCTTTGTCAAATACAAATCGAAATTGACAAGGGAAGAAATTGTTGAAGCAGTACAACAAAACAACAAGACGCTAATGCAAAAAAAAAAAGATCTCGAAACGTTTGTTAATCGTATCATTAACTCCACGAACAGAGAATCTATCAACAAAGACGATATATTACAAGAACTAGAACGTCTGCGTACCGAGTTTATCTCCGAGGGCGAAAAAACACGAAAATCATATTGGACACTAATCTACTCGAGATATTTCACCAAAGAGGAACATAAAGAGTATGAAACACGGATCCTTGAAATATCAAAGGCTAATCTCCTGTACCAGTCTTGGAAATATCACTACAACATAATAACTTTTTTTGGAAATACCCATGAAAATTACACACGTCCCTCCATTGAAGACACAAAAATAGATGGAGAAGAATTACTATTAGAAAAGTTATCATCTATCAAAAAGTCTTATATGAAATGGAAAGATTATTTCAATCCATGCAAAGACATCGTGACACAACTCAGAAAAATGGAGGCATCCTTACAACCAATCAAATTCCAGATGATACAAGAAATGCAATCTCTATTAAAAGAGATTAACAAAATTCCATCTTCGAGAGCCCTCATGAAGACAATAATACAAACTCAAATCGAATCTAGGATCCAAGAAGTACAGGAAGAAACCATAATCGGTTTTATCGAAAAAGAACTCAAAGGACAAAAACACGATAACACACACCACGAGATAAATATCAAACCGCAACACACCAAACCAGAAACCAAGCAAATCTTATACGCCCAAGCCCACGGCGAGCCAACCAGCCACGTTCTCCCACCCACCGCCTTCGCGCCCTATATCGCCGCTTTCGCACGCAACCTCTGCTTTCTCGCCTTCCCCGCCAACCCCACTCAGCCGTGGCATGCAAACACCACACAGAAACAAACCACAAAAACGCCTCAAACACATACAAAACGCGTACACGTGCCACCCAGCCCTTTTCTCCGCGTCCTCTGCACCCGTGTCGCCCATATCGCCGTCGTCGCTGAAACCCACGACACCCTCGCCGCCCTTCGCTTTGCACTCGAAATCACACCTACATCGCCCCTCGTCGCTCGTGCCCTCGCTCCCGCCTCGTCCGCCGCTCTAGAGCACCCCGCTATCAACGCCCTCCGAGCCTGTTTCCGCGACGCCAGTCTCCGCCAGCTTCACTCTTTCGTTCGTCCGCCACGTCCTCCACGTTTTCCACGTCTTCCCCCGCCCGCCCAAAACACAGACAGTGAAACCAATGGAAATCTCGTCTTTATCTAAACATAACACCTCTTTGTATACTCAGAAACGAATTAATAAACTTACAAAATCCACCAACTGAGCGTATATACGAGCCTGTGGCCACACGTATGCCCCGTAAGAACAGGAACACAAAGTCCACAATGCAAGCAATACCAGAAGTTGTTGACGACGAAGAACACGACAAAGAAATCGAAATGTACCAGAACAAAGACGCAATAGAAACAGATAACGAAAAAGTACGTGACGAAAGCACAGCCCAAAAAAAGCAGCATTACCGTGAAGGAGACAACAAGCGACGTTACGACAGAGAGTGGTTCAATGGCATGCTCGAAAAGTTTATAAAATTGGATTTAATCTTGTCCGATAAGGGGAATAAAGGAACGATCAGAGAAGAAGTACAAGGCGAGATGGATCGAATACCAGCCACAGAAACAGATGATCTCGATCCAAACCAAACCATAATAAAAATAACAAAAATGATCAAAACTTCAATGCAAGGAGAAAATAAAGGATACGTCACGAAACTCCTTAATCTCCAAGATGAAGTTACATCCAAAAGGATCGAGTACTTGGAGAATGAACACATAAAGTTACACGCACTCGTCGATCATATGTTCAATTTTTTTCATGAACAACTAAACATAAGGACATCAGATCAGATCAAACACAATTTGCTACCGAAACAAATGCGAGATGCGAATGTAAGAATATACGATGCACAGGAAAAAATAGATGAACTCGAAAAGCAAGTCAAGGCACTACAAGCAGATAAGAAGAGCAAAAAACCATTTTACAAACGCATGCTCAGAGTAGACGCATCCGCCCTCCCCGCGCTCCTCGACCAGCTCTAACTACGGTCGTGTAAGCAGCACCGAGCGCAAGTGCTTCCACCCCGACTCAATTACTTCAAGCTCTCGCACCCGTTTCCGCAACCCCACCGTCTCCGCCTCGCCCGCTTCGAGTTCGCGGTTCCGCTTCGCCAGCCCAGCGTTCGCCGTCTCGAGCTCGTTGACCTTCTTCTTCATCTTCTCCATCTCCGCAAGCGCCTCGCTTTCTCCGCTTTTCCCCAACGTTTTTCCTCGTCCCGCGCTCTCCGCCTGCTGCATGTGGTACTCCTGATCCTTGCAAGTCTTCTTCGACACCTCCAGATCAGCCTCGAGCGCCTTCACACGCGCCTGCAGCGCCATCTTGCTTTCCCGATACTCACACGAAAGAGCCACGAACGCTGCATTCACCTTTGCCAGCTCCGTCTGTAACCCACTCAACCGCGCCTCGCCCGCCATCTCTTTCACAAAAGCATATCGCGCGCACAATTGGCTCCTCCGACTTTTTTCGAGTGCATATATAACGCGCCCAGTCCGCACGCATCCAAACGTCATGAGTGACGTCACACAAAAACAAGCCCCCGTGCTGCAAGCGCCGGAGCCTCAAGAAAACACTCGCAAGCGCGAATTCGACACTTTCGAAAATGATCAAGGAGATCTACCAAACGGTAGATCGTCGTGTTCTTTATCCATAGCAGTAATTCGAACACTTTGTCGTGAAGCCGCTGAGTCGCGTTTCTTGAATTCAAATAAAATGACATAACAGAATCTTACAATTACATGTGCTCACGCGCCCACGCCATCGCCCCCGCTACCCACACCACCGCCCCGGGCAGCCCTACCACCAGCATCAAAACCAAAACGCGTCTCCGTCGCCCCGCAGCCAGAAGCACACCCACGCTCCGCCGGCTCATTCTTTTCCGTGCCACTGTCGCCTCACCCGCGCACATTTCCATTTGCATGTCCGTTTCCCGTCTGTCTTTTCACGCCACTTGAAACTCACACCTCTTCACGACTCGCGCCCATTCACAAAAAAACAAAATAATCATGCGTCGATGCCCACACCTACCACCCCATGTATCAATTCCACCTACTACCTGGTGCAAGTATCCGCGGCCTCGACGGCGACTTCGACGTATTGGACTTCCTCGATATTGTCGCTGCCCCGCTATGGCGCATGCTATACCTCAAGAAGCTCCTCCTTCAATACGAAACGTGGGACAGCTTCAACACAAAACAGTACAGTATTCTCAACAGAAACAAAGTTTCGTACACATCCTCCGCCGCTCATATGCTGCGTCGACGTGACGATTGGTCTAAGTACATCTACACACACATCGGTTGTAGGGCCAAAAAAGAGCCGCTCATGCGTTGGGATAGTCATCTCACCCTTGCTGTATTTCGATATGTCATGTCCGTCTCCAAGCTCAACCACACCCTCCTCGACATCAACCGCCGTATCGACGAGCTCACCCCTGAGTTTCGCCAGCGACAGCATGTCCCGCAAATTGCCGCACTCCTCGAACTGAATGAGTCCGAGGCGTATATTCGCAGCGATATCGCCGCTCTCCTCGCGCGCTATGTCGCCGGCGACCGCGACATGCTCGAAAACGTCCAAACCTTCAGTGATAACCGTGAAAAGCACGAGCTCGCCAAATTTCCGAAAAAGCATCTCAGTGGCGCACAGGCAAGACAAAGGAAGCGCGAGCGAGAAGGAAACAGTAGTCCATTACCATCACCAAAACAAGCCCGCACGTGGCAGGAATTCCAGAAAGCAAATCGTGGCCGTCAATGCCATCGAAATGAATGGTGTGAAGAAAAGAAGAGGAGACGTGAGCAAGACACACCCAAACCAGCCACTACATGCCGAGAAGCACTAGAATTTCAACATCCTCCCCACAAACGTCTTCGCAGTGATTGGCAAAAAAAATGCAAGAATATAAACAAACGAGAAATTTAAAAAAAATAAAATAACCATAACTCGGTACCCACATGCACCACACACCGAATGTCTGACCTGCTCCTCGAGATTGCGCCGGGTCACACCGTTCGAGGCTTCCTCGCACACGACAACACTGACTGTCTCCTCTCCGTCTTCTGTGTTTATGACTTCTTAGACGCCGTCGCTCGCCTGCATGGTCCCGAACCTCATAAACGCGGTCCTTTCTCCCGCAACCTCTGGGACAACCTCACATCCGGCGCCCCCAACACCCTCCGAAGCCTCGCGTCCACCGCGCCAATACGAAAATCCTTCCATGCAATGCAGTGGTTAAAATACCCGGTCCTAACCGCCACTGGACTACTCGAACTCCT
>Ga0192647_100024_pt1 | contig 83506 bp, 148 predicted proteins | sample LauGreFa1BDMLBSN_2_FD_133046 | JGI IMG/M metagenome (GOLD analysis project Ga0192647, IMG submission 133046) | Freshwater lake microbial communities from Lake Michigan, USA - Fa13.BD.MLB.SN - reassembly | ecosystem: Environmental > Aquatic > Freshwater > Lake | place: Lake Michigan, USA... | reverse complement strand
GGTGGTAATTTCACAACTTACAAAGGGGTTAGTGCAAATAGAATCATTCGATTAAATTCAGATGGAACAAAAGACACTTCGTTTGATAATTCAATAGGATATGATAATCTTGTAAATGAAATAGTCGTTCAGTCAGATGGTAAAATATTTGTAGGTGGTGCTTTCACTACATATAAATCAACAAATGCTCAACAAATAAACAGATTAAATTCAAATGGTACTATTGATTCTTCATTTGATGCTTTAACAGGTTTTCAAGGTGGTTTAATTGAAAGTATTTTAGTAAATACAGATGGTAGTATTTTTGTTGGTGGTGTTTTTACTACTTATAGAAATTGGCAATGTCTATTTTTTACAAAATTAGAAAGTAATGGGAATTTAAGTACGATATTGCAGGTTCAAGGTGTTGGTTTACCTTCTGATATTCAATATTGCCCATCAAATGATTCTTTTTATTGTTCTGTTGCAAATGCAGGATATTTAATTCAGATAAGTGGTGATGGACAAAGTATATTACAAAATTTTATTACTTTACCTGTTGCTACTCAAAGAACATATTCATCTACATATAATGCTACTTATGATTATATGTATTATTTAACTAAAGATAGTACATTAAGTAAATCTGAAATATTGGTTCTTGATTGTGCTACAAATACTTTTGTAACTACTATTCTATTAGCGAACAATTTCTTTTATTCACCTGCTTTATCACAGGTAACTACTAATGATGATATTTATGTTTTTGACATATTAAATTCTTACGTTCAAAAAATAAATTGTTCAACCAATACTTTGGTTTTAATTAATGTTAGTTTACCAAATGTAAATAACTATGCTAAATCATTACAATATAATGCTACAAATAATTCATTGTATGTAATAAGCGATTTATATTCAGTAATTGATGTTGTTGATACTTCAACAGATACTTATTCTTCATCTATTACAATACCTGCATCATATACATTTGCACCTTTGTATTCTGCGTTGAACACAAATACAAATCAGATATTTATTACAGATGCAAATGAAAATGCTTCTCAATATGCAGTAATAGATTGTAGTAATAATAATTCAGTTTCAGTACAATCATTAAGTTCCACATCGGCAGAAACATTTGATGTTCTTTATAACAATACTACTAATACAATGTATATTAGTGGTTCTTTATATTCTATTGTTACATTTACTGCAACACCTTTTTTTATAGGTGGTTCAACAAACTATAATACATTCGTTAATAGTTTAAATTTTGAGCCAATATTTGTTGATGAAATAAGAATATTATCATTAACACTACAACAATTATCAAATCAATTACAATTTGCTAAGATTGATTCAAATGGTAATCAAGTATTCTTTCCCGAATTTCCGATTAACAAAATTGATGTTGACCAAAATAATAATATTGCTGAAATTATGTTGAATGGAATGGTATTCGATGGAAGAACATATATAAATCAATATGTAATTAATCCAAATGAGGTAGTAAGTTTCGAGGTTATTTACAGACAAGTTGATAGATTAAGTGCGACTAAAACATATCCAATATTCTTTAAGGAAAAAGTGTCTTTAAAAGAATATATTAATAAAAATTATACGGATTTTATCGAATTATAAAATCTGTGTATTAAATTAGAATTATGGATAGCGAAATAGAAAAAATAATAGACGAAAAATATGAGAATGTAGTTCAGTTTAATGTAGTAAATACTACAAATCAAAATTTATATTTGAATTTGTTTAATACTGCTAATTTATCTCCTGTTACTACAAATCCAACTATTAGTAATCCTGCTAATACTTCTTTAGGTACATTTTCTACTCCTTTTGGAGCATATAAAACTGCCTTTAACACATCAAATGGAGATATTTTTGTAGGGCAAAGTGCTTCTAATTTATTGTATGTATATGATTCAAATTATAATTATATCACTACTATAACTTTAGGGTTTCCTTTTATAAACACAAGTAGGGATTTATTTTATAATTCTATAAATAACACATTGTATGTTATACCATTAACAAGTACCACAATTAAAATAATTGATTGTTCTAATTACACAATTATTGCATCGGTAGTTTCACCAATATCGAATTGGGTTAGTGGTGTATTTTGTTCAGCCGAAAATTCACTTTATATTTCAACAAATATAGGTTTTGTAGTTTGTTTGGATTCTTCTTTGAATTTCACAACAATACCTACTTCACCACAACCATATTTTATTGTTTACGATAATTTACAAAATAGAGTTTATTTTGGTGATAACGTAACAAATACTATGGAGTACATAGATTGTGCTACAAATACATTTGTGAATATTGCAGTACCTTTTCCTTCATTTGCACCTATGCCTTCTTTTGGAGCATCATATTGTCCTTTAAATGGAGAAATATTTTCGCCACAAGCAGGAACTAATAGTATTGATATTTTTGATACTAATACTAATACTTTTTTACTATCCACTTCTTTTAGTGAGGTTTCAAATACAAGTACGTTAGCATTTGATTCTAACCAAAATTTAATGTATTTATCTTATGTAAATACAAGTGTAATTTATTTCAATCCACTAAATAATTTAGAGTTAGGACTTATAACTACGATAAGTACATTTATTGTATTAGAATTTAATCCATATAATAATCAATTACTTGTAGGTGATTTTAGTGGTTCAACTAATTTACAATTATATACAACTGCAAATGTATATTCTTCAAATTATTACATTACAGGAGCATCAAATTATAATTCATTTGTAAACAATTTGAATAATGAGCCTATATCTATTCAGTTAATAAGATTATTGGTTCAAAATCAAAATCAATTAAATAATGAGGTTCAGTTAACAAAGATTGATTCAAATGGTAATCAAGTATTTATGCCTAATTTCCCAATTAACCAAGTTAGTGCTTATCAGCAACAAGGTAATATTGGAGAAATAAATGTGGATAACATAATATTTGATGGTAGAACGTACATTAATCAATATCAATTAAATCCTTATGAAACTATTTCTTTTGAAATATACTATAAACAATTAGATTTAACTTCTACCAATATGAGTTATCCAATTATGTTTAAAAATAAGGTTTCTTTAAAAGAATATATTGATGATAATTACGATGATTTTATTGAATTTTAATTATTGATAAAAAAAGTGATTTTATCAATTATTTTATATATAAATTGAGATTTTTAAATCTCAACAATGACAAGGGATAGGGAGTATTTATTAACAATTAAAAATTGCATTTTTTTAATAAAAAAAACATAAATAATGTTCTTTATAAAAAAAAGTATTATTTTTGACATTGAACAAAGATATTTCTTATTAATTAAAACGAATAAAAATGGAAGCCTTACAAATAGGTTATTCCAATTTCTGTTTTAATTACCCTACAAAATTTAACGGTTTTTAATGTCTTAATTAAGACGTAATTGATGTAATGTTATGAATAAAAATAAAATTATAAACATAACTTTTTTTGCTTCTCTAATAACACTTGTTGGTGTTATGGCTTACAAGAATGGTAAAGTTATAAGAGAAGAACTAAAAGACCTTTGGGGTATTTAAAAAATTAATAAGTATAAACAAGTAAAACAAATAACAATGGCAATCGGAAGAAAAGCAAATCGTAAAGAGTTGATTGATGGATGCGGAAATATCCTTAAAAAGAATCGACTTAAAGGTGGATATAGATTGGTAAAACGTGAGAAAGCAATCGGAGAATCTGCTGAAAAAGAATCTAAACCTGCAAAACGTAGAGGTCGCCCTGCAAAAGCGAAAGCATCTGCTCCTGCAATGGCTTCTGCTCCTGCAAAAGCACCTGCTAAAGCAAAAGCACCTGCTAAAGCAAAAGCACCTGCTAAAGCAAAAGCAAAAGCACCTGCTAAAGCAAAAGCGAAAGCACCTGCTAAAGCGAAAGCAACTGCACCTGCAAAACGTAGAGGTCGCCCTGCAAAAGCGAAAACTATGAAAGCAATGGTGTCTGCACCTGCAAAACGTAGAGGTCGCAGAAAGTCTGCTAAAGCATAGTAGTATTAATTATTAAAATTGTTTGAAATGAACAAAACACAAAAAATACTAATTGCAGTAGGTGTCGGAGTTGTCGGTGCTTATCTTTATAAGCGTTATAGAGATAAAAAAGCACCTGCATCTAAAAAGATGGCTGATGCAAAATTAGAAGATGCTAAACCTGTTGAAAAAGTAGGTGAATTATCTCGTGATGAAAAAGAAGAATTTATCATTGAAAAAGTAGGTGCTACACCGAAAGAAGATGCTTCGGGTTTTGAAGGAACAAGATTTGTTTGGAATCCTGTTTACGGAAGAATGTACCCTGTTGGAACTATCGTTGAAGGTCAAGAACCTGCTTATGTTGATTCTGTATTTTTATCAGCAGAAGGTGATGTCGTTGCAGATATTCCTAAATCAGTAGAAATTGCTGAAAAAAGTTTATCTGAATTATCTGATGATGAAATCGAATTACTTTACAAAGTAGTTAAACTTCAAGACGAAAAACCATCTGTTTCAGATAACGATGCAGTTAAAGAATTAGGAGTTACAAATCCTAAAGCACTTGCTCTTTTTGAGATGAAACTTAAAAAAGTCTTGAATGACATCAAGATTATGAAAAAAGATAAGTCTTTTGGAGATAAATGGTCAATTCGTAAAGTAAAACGTAAAAAACGCAGACAAGCAATTAAAGAAAAATTAGGAATCAATAAGTCTGATTTTGATAAAGTTGCAAAGAAAGTTTGTGGCAGACGACCTACTATGAGCCGTAGCAAATTAGCACAATACAAAAAATGTGTAGAGGGTGTTGCGAACAAAATGCGTAGTGAAATCTCATCAGAAGTTCGTGAAGCAGTAGCAACTGCACCTGTAAGTGTTAAATCAGAAGTATCAGACGAAAGACAATCACAATTTAAAAAACAAGTTGTTGGTCGTAGAGAGGGTGGTATGTTTACAGGTAAGCGTTGGGATGGAGAATCAAATGCTTACGTTGAAAATTTAGTAGATAAAGGATTGATTTAATAATAAAATAAATATACTTACTATGAAGATTAATGCTAAAACATTTGCAGGAGTTGGATTAGGTTTAGTAGCAGGATATTTTATTGTTAAAAGCAAAAAGCCATTATATATAGCAGGAATTGGGTTAGCAGGTGGATTACTTGCTAACCTAATTTTTAATATGTCTAATGAGAATCCAATTACTTTATCTACAAAGAACTATATTGATAAATCAGAAGAAGAACTCATAGAAGAAGATATGAGTGAAGTTGATTTATACGAAGAACAATAAATTTATCATTAAAAGAATTTTCTTTTAAAACGAAATGTTTGTCAAAATAATTGAATTATGAAAATAGACCCATCGAAGAATATACCAACTGCATCTTCTAAATCAGAAGAATGGGTTCAATGGCATAAAGATTTGAAAAAGATATTTGGTAAAAAGAAAGCCAATTCTCTTTGGATTCTTGCTTGGGCAAAAAGAGGTGGTGTAAATTCACCTGCGAATACAAATGCTTTATCTTCTTATATGAAAGGTGAGGGTGTTGATATTCAACGTACTACTTGGGAAGAAATTGGAGAAAGTATTTCAGATATTGGAAGTGGTATTTTTACCGTTTGGAAGTGGGCATCAATTATTGGAATGACAATAGTTGGTTTAATTTTATTAAGGATTTTAATGACATTACTAAAAGACCCTAATAGGACTATACAAACGGCAGTTTCTTTAACTCCCGAAGGTAAAGCATTAATGGGGGCAAAAGCATTAACAGGAAAATAATATTCTTATGGCTAATACTAAAGGAAAAATAATTATTGGTACTGCTTTGGCAGGAGTTGTTGGTGCAACGGCATATCTCATCTTTAGTGGATTGAGAAAGCGTAGAATATTGAACGATATTTACGAAAAAATACAAGATATTACATCGGCAGAAGGACAACAAGCGTTGTTTTCAGAAGATGAAAAAATCAAAGGTTCTTATGGCTTTGACCCAAATTTTTGGAGAGGTAAATCAACTTTAAAACCCGACCCAAAATATTTAAGCCAAATGAGTTCTACAACGGCAAGAGAGATTGCAAGAAACATTCGTAAAAAAATGGGTGATTCACTTGCTTGGGAAGATGATGAGATAGGAATAATTTCTGAAATCAAAAAATTATCTTCACAAGGGCAACTTTCTATGGTAGCGTTTGCTTATGCTAACGCACCACTAAGTTATGGAAATCTTGCTGATGATGTTGTAGATGCTCTTACAGGTTGGACTGACAAAGATTCGTATATTGTTGATTTAAACAGATACGTTGATAGTTTACCACTATAATTTAGAAAAGATGAATACTAAAAAGTTAATATGGTTTGGTGTTGGTGCAGTTCTTCTTACAACAGGCACAATTATAGCCGTTAAAATGGTTAAGAAAAAAAGAGAAGAAAAAGCACAGGCTGAATTAGAAAAGTTGAAGGAGCAACAACTTCAAGAAATGTTGCAAACTTCGGAACAAGGGCAGTTAGAGGAAACAAAATACAAAGGTATGGTTGTTGCTCAACGTGATGCTTTTACCAAATCAATAACTAACGCATATAATGATATTAAGGGTAAAAAACTTTACCCTGCAAAACAAACATCTGACCCTGCAAACGGACACCCTATGGCTTTGGGGTATGCAAACCTGCGTACATCACCCGAAGTAAATACGGATAGAGGATGGTATGACCCATCTGATAATTTGATTAAGAAGTATGTTACAGGTTCAGATATAGGAACAATCATCGGTGAGCAATATGATGATATGAACCCAAAAAACAGATGGTTTAAAGTTAAAATGAGTAAACCTTGTTGTGGTGTTTTTAGCGATTACACAGAAGGATGGGTACGTTCAGATAATGTTTCATTTAAGCCGTTTAAAAAAGGAACGAAATCAAGTTTTGATGGTGCTTTTGTAGAAAAATATGATACTTCATATCCTTTGGGTGCAGATGTATTTCCTCATTCTAATTGGATGATAGGGTATTCAGCAAGTTCAAATGACGTTACTTCTGACTTTGAAGGTAATTTAGATTTAAACATTTAATCAGATGAACCGATATAAAATAAAAAAAGATTTAAGAAGCATACAAGGTGCTAAATTCTTTAAAGATGAAGTTGTCGAGGGGGTAATGAATCCCGATGGCTACCATATTGATATTGTAAGAGAAAACGGATTTAGAAATAACTTAAATAGCCTTATCAATAGACACGATGTTGAAAAAGTGGCAAAAGATACTCCGTTAACTGATGATTCATTTGTAAAAGAATACGTTTCTAAATCAAATAAAACTATTGCTACTTCTATGGGTATAGGTATAGCAAGTGGTTTATCTTTAGCATACTTTAAAAAACAAGGATTCTTAGAATATGTAGCATTTGCTTTAATTGGTGGTATTGCAGGTCTTTTGATAGGCGATAAAATAAATAAAAATAGAAAAGTTAAAATTGTTCCACTTATTGAAGAAAAAGATAAAGAGGAATCTAAAAATAATAACGACAAAAAATAAAAAAAAATGGCAACAGGAAAAACAAATAAGTGGTTTTGGATTATTGGTGGAGCAATTCTATTAGCAGGTGGTATTGGTACTTATTTCCTTTTAAGAAAAAAGAAAGGCGATGAAGAAGAAGAAGTTATTATATCAACAGATGATGTGATTGAGCAAGAACGAAAAGAATCAATTAGCACAACAAAAACATATACTGCACCTGCTGAATTAGGTGATTCTACAAAAATTAAGGCATTTCAAGATTGGATGGATAAATATAGACCATTATGGATAAATGATAATGGAACATATAAAAATTTGAGTAAAGGAACTGCAACAGAACCTAATAGACACGTTAGCGGTAAAGGATATGGTACTTATGGTAAAAATACCAATACTGCTTGGACTTTGTTTGGTAAAGAATATATTTCATCTATTAATAAATCAACTGACAAAGGTGGTGATAAACCTAAATCAGATATTAATAAGGATATTCAAACTATAATCAATAAAGGCACAGGTAGTAAAGCCGATAAAACGTATTTACAAGGTGCTAACAAAGATTATGTTTCTGAATGGGCAAAAGCAATAAGAAAATCAAAAACATACTTTATTTGGGCGAATCAAGTTTATTCTGTTAATAAAGGGGATAAAATATTAGAATTTAATCCAATAAATAAAGTAGTTTACTCTATTACAGATAAATTAAGTGCATTTACAGAAGCAGATTTATCTAAAGGAGCAACAACTTTTCAATCTGTAAAAGGTGATGAGGTAGGACAGGTTAAGGCAATAAAATATGATACTAAAAAAGATATTTTATGGGCATATATTCCCGATAATAAAATAGTTTCAAACTACGATTGGTTTGCTATGAAATATTTGACAAAAACAAAGTCTAAATCATCTTTTGAAGGTGTTAAGTTTGAACCTATGTCAAGTATGGATGCGTTTGATATAACAATGTAAAGATATGGACAAGAAAAAATTATTAATCATAGGTGGTGTTCTTCTTGTTGCAGGAGCAGGTATTTATTTTTGGAAAAAAAGCAAATCTTCTGATGTAGAAGAATCCAAAGAAACAAAAGAAGAATCCAAAGAAAAAAAGGATGATGCACCAAAAAAAGTAGATTCAAGAATACTTAAAATAGAAGAAACTATTGAAAGAAAACCAATTAAAGGTACACCTCTTAATTTAGAGTTAGAAGAAAAAAAACCTGTTGTAGCAGATAAACCAAAAGTTAAGCAACTTACTGCCGAAGAATTGGAATCTAAACTTCAACAATCTTGTGGTAAAAAACCTTTATTGAAAAAGAATAAAAAGAAATATGAACAATGCCGAGAAAATACGAAAGCAAAACTTCGTGGAGAAGGTTATATTTCATTTAGTGGTGAAGAAGAAGGAGTAGTTCCAAGTTCATTTTATTCTTCATTCGATTCACATTTAGATTTAGACTTGTAAAATAAACAAAAAATGGATAAAAAAAAATTATTAATCATAGGCGGTGTTCTTCTTGTTGCAGGAGCAGGTATTTATTTTTGGAAAAAAAATAAAGATGCGAAAAGTGTTTCAGAAGATTCAAAAGAAACATCTACAAGTGTAGATTCAAAAGAAACATCTAAAACAGGATTAAGTACAGGAGCAAGTACAGGAGCAAGTACAGGAGCAAGTACAGGAACAAGTACAGAAACAAGTGTTGAATCAAAAGCACCTGCTAAAACATTAACTACACGAAAAGAAAAAAGAAAAGCGTGTGGCAGACGACCTGCTCTTAAAAAGAAAAGAGCCGAGTGGCAAAAATGTGTAGATGCAGGTGGTGAAGCATCTTTTGATGGAGATTTTGATGGATTCCAAAATGATTATATGGATTTTGGTGGTTCATATTCATCTTTTGAATCTCAATTTGATATAGATTTATAAAAAAAATAAAATGGAAAACAAGAAAGGATTATATATCGCTTTAGGTATTGGTGCAGGTATTGTAACCTACCTTATTTTATGTAATATGTGGAAAGCAAAACAATCAATAAAAATGGTTGAAGATGCTAAAATGCAACCACAAAACGAACAAAAATAATTTGCTATGAAAAATAAAAATCTTACATATATTGCTTTAGGTATCGGAGCAGGTATCGTTGCGTATTATTTGTTTTGCAGAAAAAAAGCAAAAACAGAAGTTCAAGAAATTGTTGAAGAACAACCAAAAGTAGAAGCACCTGCCGAAACTAAACGTAGAGGTGCAGTAGGTGGCGGTGGTGGTGGTATTTCTGTACCTGCACAACCTATGTTGAGTAAACCAACTTATACTACTCCTGTTGCTACTACAACTCCAATAAATGTTAGTGTTACAACAACACCAACAACACCTGTTACAACAACGACAACTCCTGTTAGGACTGAACCTGTTGTTGCAGGAGAAATTAAGTTGCCAACACCAACACCAACACCAACACCAACATTAAGACCTGTTCTTATTGAGGAAGTAATTGAAAAACCAATTATAACAACGAAACCAACCCCAACCCCAACCCCAACCCCAACCCCAACACCTGTTGTTAGTAGGGAAGAAGTTCCATACAGGTTACAAGAAACACCTTTGATGATTGAACAGAAGCCAATTATTACTTCTACTGCCGTTAAAGAAACTATTACACCACAAATAACACAAGCACAAGTTTCTCGTGCTTTAGCGTTTGATGGAAGTAAAACAATGGCATTTGAAGTAGGTGATTGCTTGAATGATTTATAAAAAAAAAGATTAGATTATGAATGTAGGACAAGGAGTTGTATTAACAAGTGCTTTAACGAATGAAGTAAAAGTAATTCCACAAGGGGCAAGAACTATTGATATTGTAAATACAGGTGCAACTGATATTACATTTATTGGTGATTCACCACAAGGAAGTATTCCGTTAACTCCTGTAACAATAGCAGTTGACCAAGCATATTCTTTTGGTGATGTCGGTAAGCCATATCCTGCAATTACGATTGATTGTACAGGAAGTAGTGCAGACATATCGGTAGTATATTAAACCTGTTAAAATGTTATGGCAGGTTCTCAACAAGGATGGAGAAGTACAAAAGCAACGGCAGGTAGTGGGGTTCAAAGTGTTAGTGGTTTAAATACCGATAATACTGACCCCTCAAATCCTATTGTCCAAATTTCTGTTGATGGAACAACAATTACAGGTGATGGTACTCCTTCAAGTCCACTTCAAGCAAATTATATTCCTGCAACTAATTATGGATTATACTCTCAAATAGCAAATTCTGTTCCTGTAACGGCTACAACAACAGAGAGTACATTAATTGGTGCAGGTGTGGGAACATTGTCTGTTCCTGCAAATGCTTTTTCAGTAGGAGATAGTTTTCGTGCTGACTTTGGTGGTGTTATGTCAACAAAGAATAACGAAAGTATGAGGATAAAGGTAAAGTCGGGTTCTGTTATTTTAGCAGATAGTGGATTACAGAGTTTACCATTAATAACAAATAATGTTTGGCAATTATCTATTAACTTTACTATAAGAGCAATAGGTGGAGTGGGGGTTGCATCAATAGTTACTCTTGGTGTGTTTCACGATGTTAAAACGGCTAATGCTAATCAAAGTGGATTTGCATTTGATTTTGTTAATAATACTACTTTTGATACTACTATACCTAATGTACTTGATGTTACTATTGAATGGGGTAGTAATAGTGCATTGAACAATATCTATTCCGATATTTTTGTGCTTAATAAAATATATTAGATTGCGATAAGAAAATAAAAATATTATTTTTGATATTTAATAAAAAAAATATATGAATATAGATTTAAAAGGAAAAATAAAAGTAGGATTAGGAGTTTTTGCTCTTGGGTTAACGGCTCTTACCTTAAATTACTTTTTGAAAAATCTTAGACGACTTGTTCATCTAACATTTACATATAAAGATACTGATGTAAATAAGATAAATCTTAATGAATTATCACTTACTATGAATTGGTTATGTAGAAATCCAAGTGATTTTAATTTCACGATTAAGAATCAAGTTTATGATGTATTTATTAATGATAAATTCGTTACAAAAGTAGGTTCTTCACAAGACACAGAAGTATTTGGTCGTGGAACTTCAATTGTAAAAACGAATATATATATTACAAGACAAGATATATTCAAAATTGGAGCAGATAATTTAGCAGGTTTTATTTCAGAAGCAGGTAGAAAGAAAACAAGATTGAAAGTAGTTGGTACTTTTGATATTTCAACACCATTATTTACTTTGAGAAAATTACCATTTACGTTTAATGATACAATTCACAATATTATGAATTATTAATATAAATAATTTGGAGTAATATCTATTTTATTTATATTTGTCATTATTAAACGAGCAAAAAAATGGTAACTGAACAAGTAGTAGAGGGAGTAATGCGTTCTGCTTTAACCTCAATCAGCAAAAAAGACAAAATTTCTTTACAGAAATTAAGAATTAAAATGCAACTGAATAATTCATTAAATTCGGTTGAATGTTCTATTCTTGATGGAAAAGATTTTATATCAGACCTTTCTTGGGCAAGAATACTTGGTATGAAAGTTGTTTTTTCAAGTATTATTATTGAGAAAATAAAAGATTCATTACTGAAAATATCCAACGAAAATGAAATCGAATCATCTAAGATAAATGCAAGGGTTTATGCAGTAGATGAAAACGGCACTCCAAACATTTATGTTTACGATGGTGTAAAGCCATTAAAGAAAATAGATTTAATAGAAATTCTATAATCTATTTTAAATAAAATAATATTGCTACGAATATTCATTTAATTCGTAATTAATTGCATATTTTTATATTTTTGTATTACATACAATTAATATAGAGATTATGCAATATATTCCTTTTATAGTTACGCTAATAATTTCCCTTGCTACTTCATATATTGCAATGAAGATAAGTATTGCTGAAATTAAAAAAGATTTATTCTATTTAAAAGATAGATTGGAACACGAACTTACCGAAAAAACGGAAAGAGAAGAACAAGTTAAAGAAGCATTTAAAGAAATGAAAGATGATTTAAAAAGCATCACAAAATCTTTAAATGAAATTCAAATTAATTTTGCCCGAATGGAAGCAAGACACGAAGGTAAAGATGAGGTCGTTTCAGAATTAAAAAGTGCAGTAACTTCAATATTAAAAGATAAAAAATGAGTTATCCAATAATTAAAAAAGGAATTAAAAACGATTTAGTTGGTGATTGGCAAAGTTTTCTTCGTGGAGAATCTTTGTATTTCGGTGTTATTGATGAGGATTTCGGAGATAAGACACACGAAGCAACAATTTTATTCCAAAGAAAATACGGACTTAAAGATGATGGTATAGTCGGAAATTCTACTTATGCAAAAGCAATATTATTAGGATTTCATAGTGGGGAAATTATCGTTTCAGTTACAAACAATGATAATGTTCCACCAAAACCAAATTTCCAACCAATTACAGGTAATGCAACGAGAGAAAGATTGTTCGGTGAATTTAGTTACCGACCTGCTCCATCTTCAAGTAATCCCGAAGGAATTATAATTACAGATGATTGGGAAAGTAAAAATATAGTTAGAGTTAATTTACCTGCGTTAGCAAAAGCAACAAATGGTCAATTTAGTGCTATGCGTTTTCATAAAGAGTGCGAATATCAACTTGTAAAGATGTTTGAACGATTTGAAAAAGAAAAATTACATACACGAATTTTATCTTATGCAGGTGCATTTTTTCCACGTTTCATTCGTGGTAGCAAAACACAATTAAGTAATCATTCTTGGGGTACTGCGTTTGATATTAATGTTCCTCAAAATGGACTTGGTAAAAAACCTGCTATGATAGGTGAAAAGGGTTGTGTTAGGGAGTTAGTTCCTATTGCTAATGAGTGTGGCTTTTATTGGGGTGGTCATTTTGACAAAAGAAAAGATGGTATGCACTTCGAGATAGCCAAAATAATTAAATCAAATTTATAATGCTATTCGGACAAACTATTTTAATAGAGGGTGGTTCTTATTCACCTACCCTTGATATAGGAGTTATTGAGGTAGATACTTCAACTGCTCCTACTACAATATTATTACCAAACATTTATGTATCAACTGCTGATGCAAATTCTTATAAATTGGTAATTGTAGATATTACAGGAAATGCAAGTACAAATCCAATTACGATTCAATGTTCTAATGGACAAAAAGTAAATGGTTCAACAAGTATTGTTTTAGATACAAATGGAATAACGGCAGGATTTATTCCTTTCAGTAATTTCTATTGGATTGGAAGTTATGATACAGGTAATTCAACTCCTATTGGAGCATCTATTGTTGAAACTGATTCGGGTTTAAATTCTACACGAAGAATTAATAATAACAATTGTGCGAGTGGAGATTACGCAACAACATTCGGAAGATGTAATACTTCATCGGGTTGTGTTTCAAGTATTAATGGTGGTATCTTTAATACTGCATCATTTTATGCTTCAAGTGTAAATAACGGTATTTGTAATACATCAAGGAAAGATTTTGCAAGTACAATTTCGGGGTATTACAATGACAATAATTCTTGTTATGGATTAATCGGTAATGGTCTATCTAATTGTACGGCAGGTGGGTTTGGTTCTGTTTTTAATGGTGTTAACAATAGTGCTATTGGTAAAGGACAAGCAACTATAATTAACGGAAGTAATAATACTGCTTCGGGAGATTTCAATAGTTTAATTTTACAGGGTTCTTATAATACTGCATCGGGTAATGATGTTGTTGTTCTAAATGGAAACCAAAATATTGTAAGTTCTCCTTCTTTAGGTCAAGTAAGTGGTGATGAAAATATCGTTTCGGGTCTTGCATCTACAAACTTAAATGGTTGTTGCAATCAAGTTTCATCAAATTATTCAACTACATTATCGGGTTATAAAGTAATTCAATCGGGTTGTTATAGCGTTGTTGGAGCAGGTAATTGTATTACAAATGCAGGTTCATTCTCTTTTATGGGAAGTGTTTGTTGTAGTTCTATTTCAGCAGGTATTGATTCAACATTTATTGGTGCAGGTAGAACTCACGTTATAAGTGCTAATTTAGGATTTATTGGTAGTGGTTTTTCAAATCAAGTAACAGGGTTGCGAGGTGCAGTAGTTAATGGTTGTCAAGCGTGTGCCGTTGGAGTTAACTCATTTGTTGGTACAGGTCAAGGTTCAAAAGCATTATATTGTAATGACGTTGTAATTAGTGGTAGTGGTAACTGCTCTTGTTCTTCACTACCTACTTTCGGTGGTAACTTTGTTGGTACAGGTTGGGGTAACACGAATTTAGGTGGTGGAACAAGTTTTATAGGAACAGGTATATCAAATACTATTACAACAGGTGGTGTTAATTTTTTAGGTGTAGGTCAATTTAGTTCTATTACAACAGGTTTAGGCTTTATGGGTAGTACCGTTCAAAGTACAATAAGTGGTGGTTATAGTGCTATGGTAAGTGCAAATTTATCTATAATATCAAATTGTTATGGTTTTATAGGTGTTGGTTGTTGTAATACAATCCCATCTTGTTTTAGTGGTATATTAGGTGGTAAAATGAACACGACTTCATCATATAACTTTTCATTTATTGTAGGAAGTGATATTACTGCAAACAGAACTTGTGCTACATTCGTGAATAACTTGTCTATTATGAATATTCCAACAGGTAGTGCAGGTTTACCATCGGGAGCAGTTTATAAAGATGCTTCTAACAATTTAAAAATAGTATAATTTTAACTTTAAAATAAATAAAAATGGCAATTACAACAATTCACATTTTCGGATATGGTGAAACACAAATAATAGGAAAAGATGTAAACAAGAAAGTTGCTACGAGTTCATTGACTTCTGCACAAGCAGTTATTGATAATGTATATAGCAAAAAACCTGCTGATATTAACGCAGGTACATCATTTTTTGCAATCAATATACATATTGATATGTTTGCTGATTATTTACCCGAAGTAAGTGGTGAGGAACATTTCAGAGTTGCTTATTCAGAATTAGATGCTACTTTGATTGATACACTTATCGCAGAAGTAGAAGCACAATAATTTAGAATTTTATTAGTTGAATACCCATAAAAAATTATGGGTATTTTTGTATTTTATGTAATTAAATAGATTTATATGAATATTATTTTTCAGATTGAAGGTGGAATTGGTAAGTCAATAATGGCTACGGCAGTATGTGAAAGGATTAAAAAGGAATATCCCGATGATAAATTAATAGTGATAACGGCTTATCCCGATGTTTTCTTATGTAATCCAAATGTAGATAAGTGTTTTAGATTCGATGAATTAAAATATTTTTATTCTGAATTTGTTGAGGGTAAAAAAATAAAAGCGTTTTTACATAATCCATACCTTGAAACAAATCATATTTTGCAAAAAGAACATTTGCTTCAAACTTGGTGTGATATGTTTGATTTAACATATAGTGGAGAAATGCCAAAACTATATTTAACAGACAGAGAAAAGAATTATTACGAAAATATGTTCAAATCTGATAAACCAATTTTGGCTTTACAAACAAATGGTGGTGCAGATAATCAAGAACATAAATATTCTTGGGCGAGAGATATGCCTTATAGAACGGCACAATATGTTGTTAATTCATTAGCAAGTGAATATAACATTGTTCATATTAGACGAGAAAATCAATTTGCATTAGAAAATACTACTCCGATTCAAGCAGAATTTAGAATGATAGCAGGTTTGATTCAAAATTCAACAAAAAGATTGTTTATTGATAGTTTTGCTCAACATACGGCTAAAGCATTAGAATTAGATTCAGTAGTTTGTTGGGTTGCTAATCATCCTAAAATATTTGGGTATAAATCAAATCAAAACATCTTAGCGAATCAATTTACAAAAGAAATAGAAACTAAAAATTCTGTTTTTTCTAAATTCAATATCGCAGGTGATTTTACTCAATTCCCTTATGAAAATGAAGATGAAATTTTTGATGTAGATAAAATTATAGAAGCAGTAAAGAATAATTAATATGGTAGAGCAGATTTTTTTTCAAAGTAGTATGCCCCGAAGTGGAAGTACGTTATTACAAAATATATTAGGTCAGAATCCCGATTTTTATGTTACTCCTACAAGTGGTGTTTTAGAATTAGTTTTTGGAGCAAGATTTAATTTCGCAAATTCACTTGAATTTAAAGCACAAGATAGTGAGTTGATGTCAAAAGGTTTTAAAAACTTTTGCTATCAAGGTATGATGGGATTTTACAATGGTGTAACTGATAAGAAATTTGTTGTTGATAAAAGCAGAGGTTGGGGAGTTTACAGACCTTTTTTAAATGGATTCTATGAAAATCCTAAAATCGTTTGTATTGTTCGTGATTTAAGGTCAATAGTGGCTTCATACGAAAAGATATATAGAAAGAATCAAATATTCAATCCCGATAAAATTAGGGATGATTCACAGGCTAAAGGAACAACTTTACCTAAACGTGTTGATGAATGGGTTAGTCCAACGAATACAATCGGTATGGCTTTGGAGAGAATTACAGAAATGATGTTTCAGAAATACGATGATAAAATATTATTCATTAGGTACGAAGATTTGTGTTTAAATCCCGAAAACGTAATGAAAAGAGTTTATGATTACTTTGAATTGCCAAATTTTAATCATAATTTCGATAATATTTTACAGGTTACACAGGAAGATGATAATGTGTATGGCTTAACAACAGACCTACACAATATTAGACCAATTTTAGAATTAAAAGCACCCGACTTTATTGACGTTTTAGGACAGAGTGTATCTGATTGGATATATGATACTTACAGATGGTATTTTGATAAATTTAATTATAAAAAATAATGAACAAAAAATATTTATTTTGGATTGGAACACCAATAGCAATTTATGGTATTTATAGGCTATTTATTCGTAATAGAGAGCCTTACTTGAATTTAAGTGGTGATTTCAATACCAATATGGCAGTCGTTAGATTCGGAAATAATAAAAAAAATATTTCTCTTGGAAACAATGGAGAAATGAACGCAGGTTCTTTTTACAATCCAAATCTTTACAAGTTAACTTTTGAAAGCAATAAAAAGATTATGACTTTTTATGTTAAAGATAATGATGGTAATTTGTACGATAAACAAACTATTGACTTTGGTGCTAAAATAATTTACTAATGGAAAAGGAATTTTTACAAGGAATAAACCTTAAAAAAATAGGTTCAATAGGATTAGTAGTTTCTATTGCCATAATAACATATTATACTTTAAGCAGTTATAAAGTGTTTTTAGAAATAAAAGAAATTCACAAGAAAAATGCTTAGTAGAGTATTAAAATTAGCATTATTAGGTGGTGTAGGTTATTTACTATATAAACATTTTTATTCTACTAAAAAAAATGATGTATTTGAAAATAAAGATATAGAGAATATAAAAGATGGAAGAACTACTTACTATGGAGATAGTAAAGAAGATTATGTAAGAGGTTTTCCAATGCCAAATAATATTAATGATATTAAGGGTAATAAAGTATTTGTTATTACTAAGCCTAAACAATATGTTTTTGGTGAAAAGCCAAAAAGTATGTTTGAAGTAGAATTAAAGAAAGAAACAAATAGAGTAACATATAATAACAATAATAATATTCCTGTGGGTTCAGAATATGTTGCAGATTATGATAAGATAAAAGATAAGTTATTAATGAACGAAAAAAATACAAAATGAGTAATTTAACAATAGAATATTTCATATTAGCAATGTTGGGTATGTTTATTCATATACTTATACATATTCTAAACAGAAAAAATAAAACTATTCCAATATCTTTAGGTTATTTCGTTTCCGATTTAGAAAATTGGATTCGTTTAACTCTTTCATTTTTATCTATAATTGCATTATTGATGATGTCGGGCAGTTTATCTGATTTACTTGGGATTAAATTAAGTGATGGTTCATCTGCAAAAGATGTATTCGCTTTTGTTACAGGTTATTTGAATCATTCATTAATTAAAAATGTACTAAGAATATTCAAAAAATAATGAATTTCGATAAAAAGGACATAAAAGAATTTTTTGATACTATCTTACAGGGTGAGAGTAAAACGTATAACGACCATAATTGGTACACAAGTGGTGGCTTAAAAGGATATATTGAGGGTAGAAATACAAACAAATATTCTAAACTAAAAAAACCTTTAAGTGAATATACTCTTGGTGAGGTAAAATCATTTCAATCAAGGTCAAGGGATAGTGTAGGTCAATTATGGGCAACAGGCAGGTATCAAATTATTCCCGATACACTAAAAGGCTTGATACCAAAAGTGGGTTTATCAGATTCATCTAAATACAATAAAGAGAATCAAGATAAACTTGCGTTACAACTTTTGATTAACAGAAGTCCTATCAAAAATTATTTAAGTGGAAAGGTAGAAGATAATAAAAAGAATTTAGAATCTGCATCACTTTCAGTCGCACAAATTTGGTCAAGTGTAGGAGTTCCTTATGCTATGATGGGGCATAAAAGATTTGTTACCAAAAATCAATCTTATTACGAGGGTGGTGGCGACAAAGCAAAAGTTAAAACAGAAGATGTTCAAAAGGCTCTTAAAAAATTAAGAACTAAATATAAGGGTGATAAACCTGCCGAATACATTAAAGAAAAAAAAAGTAGTGCTAATTTAATTATTGGAATATCTGTTCTTACTTTAACTATCGGTGCTTTTGGATTATATCTGTATTTAAAGAAGTATAAACCGAATTTACTGCCTAATATTTTAAAGAATAAATAAATTTGTATAAATTAAACAAAAAATAGAAATGAAAAATTTAATGACAACTCAAAATTTGATTATTGCAGGATTAGGTTTAGCAACTGCATACGTTGTTTACAATGTACTTGTGAATAAAGATAAAAATGCTCCAAAAACTAAAGAACTTATCAAAGCAGATGAAAAATCTGACTTTTGTGGTTGTGGAATGTAATTTGTGATGGATATATTTGAAGATTTCTTCGGTTCACAGAACACTCAAAACGATTACGTTTATCCAAAAGCAGGTATAAACGCAAATCCTTATGTTCAAAAAGCAATAAGAGAGTTTAGAAAATTACCAAATGAAGTAAAGGAACAAAAGCCTTTGCTTTATTGGTTGCTTGGTTCGGGTACTCCACCATATAAGATGTCAAAAAAAGATAGTAAATATCAAGGCAAGTCTTATCGTGGTCAAAATTGTGGTAATTGTAGATTTACATTTATGCGTTGGGTGAACAAAGAATTAATTTGTTCTCAAATTCAAGGTAATGTAGAACTTGACCATTGGTGTAAACTATGGGAAACAGGTGATACTGCTATCCCTAAACCAAAAAAATAATTATGTATAAAATTAGTGCATATACAAAGGCAAAAGCCAAAAAGATAGGTGTCAATGTTAGACCGAGCAAAACGGCAGGTAAGAAAATTGATGTTTATAAAAATGGTGTTAAGTTAGCGAGTATAGGTGCTATTGGATATAATGACTATCCTACTTATATGGAATTAGAAAAGAAAGGTAAAGTTCCTAAAGGTACTGCTAAAGAACGTAGGAAATTATACAAAATTAGGCATAAGAAAGACCGAAATAGATTATATTCTAATGGTTGGTATGCTGACCAATTATTGTGGTAAAAATGGAAAATGAAGAAAAAAAATTGGCTGATAGGATTAGCGAAATTAATTGGCATAAGTTTCTTACTTGGACAACATTAATATCAATTACTGCTATTGCATATTACGGATTGGGTGCTATAAAACACTTTAAAGAAATAAAAAGATTGAAGTAATGGATAGAAAGAAATTATATATTCTTGCAGGTTTAGGCGGTTTAGTTACAACTGCTTTACTTGTGATGTATATAATTAAAAGAAGAAGAAGGGAAATTATTGTTAAGGGCGAATATATTGTTCCCCCAAACATTCCAAACAGAGCCGATGCACTTCATAGTTTTGAAAGTCGTAAATCAGATGGTTTCGGTGGTAAAATGTCAACTAAAATAAAAAAGGCATTAGTTGAGATGTATGACAGAGGAATAAATCCCGATGTTAGCGATGTGAAAATTAAAGTTGATTCAGATAAATACAAGGTAACTTGGGAAGCAAAAGTAAAGCCGAGTAAAGATGGAAAAGCATATACAGGTTTTACGACAAGAGGTTCAGCAGGTAAGGGTGCAGATTCAAGGGCATTAGGTCAAATTGAACAAATGAAAAAAGATGTTGGTGGCGAAGATTATGAACTTGTTCTTGATTTTAAGAATCCAAAAGGAGTTTATATAAGGCAGTTATTTTATAAATATACAAAGCCAACTAAATATCCTAATATTAAGTAGTAACAATTAAAAACAAAATAAAATGGCAAACGAATATTTCAACAAAATGAATAAGGCTCGTAAAGAGGGTGCTAAATCATTTACATACAATGGTAAAACTTATGTAGCGAAAAAGACAAAAACAGGAATGATTGTCTATAAGCAAAAATAATTATGGGAGATTTACCTTACAAAGTAGGTACAATCAAATTAACTTGGATTAATCCAAATGATTATACCTTATTAGAATCAAAAATGTTTGATTCTGTTAGCGAAGCATTGGATAATGTTCCAACAAATATCAAGGAAAATGAATTTATGTTATTTGAATTGATAAAAACCGATGGTGAAGCCTACGAATGGAAATTATTACCTTATGGTGTTTCCAAAAGATTTGTTAGAAGTATGGAATTTAAAGATAACAAATTGATGTATTATGGAAGTATGGCTTTAGGAGTTTTTGGAGCAGTTTATTTGCTTAAATTAGTGTTCTCAAATAAATAATAAAAATGGCAATTATAAAGTCAAAAAAAACTATGTGGATTATAGGTGGTGTACTTGCTCTTGCAGGTGTAGGTGCTTATATTTATTACAAAACAAGAAAGCCAAAAGCAAAAAAGCCTGTTGATGAAACTCCACAGGAAGTATTGAAAGATGTTTTCGATAACTTAAATTTTGAGTTTGGGAAAGCAGAAATCAAAAAAGATAGTTACCCATACTTAGATAATTTAGCAGATACGCTATTAAAATCTAAAACTTGGAAATTAGAAATTGAGGGGCATACAGACGATAAGGGTTCAAATGATTTCAATATGAAATTATCTCAAAAACGTGCTGATGCAGTAAAAGAATATTTAGTTTCTAAAGGTGTAACGGCAGATTTGATTACTCCACAAGGTTATGGTGAAACAAAACCACTTGTTCCTAATGATTCTGATAAAAACAGAGAAATAAATAGACGAGTTGAGTTTAAAATAATCAAACCAAACAACGAAGTTATCACAACGATTGCTCAATAATGAAAAAACGTAATTTGATAATTATTGGGTTGGTTTCTGTTGCTTTAGTTTCAACTTTAGGTATAATTTATTATAAAAGAAGTAAGAAAAAAAAGTCAGATAATAAACTCAAAAAAGATGGGGTTAAAAAAGATTCAAGAGCCGTTAAAATAACAACTTATATGCTTGAACAACTCAATAAAGTATTGAGTAACTATGAGTATAAAGATGATGCTATTTATGATGTTTCTTCAAACAGAAAAATAGGTGATAACGCATTGTGGTCTGTATGGGGTGTTTTCCATAGGAATTATAACAATCTTTTGAATGGTGTTAATAATGACGATAGCATAGATGAAAAAACGAGAGCCTATGCTTTATCTTTATTAGATGAATACAAAAAATCATTAGAGAAAGTTTTTCCATCAAGTAAATTCAATTCGCAGTCAAAAGACTTTACCAAGTATAATTTGGATAAGGCAGTAGAAGTAGATGTTTATAATTCAAAAATATAATGGTAAATAAAAAGATAAATCTTTCAATATTTATTTGGGTTGTAATCATTTTTTCTTTGTTACTATTAAATCAATGTAATTCAAATCGTCAACTGAATAAACAGATAGATAATGTTTCAACTGATTTAAAAAAGGTTTACGAGGATAGGATTAAACAAAGGGAGATTGCTATTGATAAATTGCGTAAAGAAAACGAAAAGTATAAAAAGGAAATCGAAAAGATGAACCAAAAAATTGATTCTCTTAATTTAGTGAAAGGTAAAATAATCATTAAGTACAGAGATAGGATTAAAGGCATCAAAAAGATGGATATTAAGGCACTAACAGATTATTGGAATGGGGAACTTAATTAGAACATTGATATTGCTTTGTGTTATAAGCACAGGGTTTGCTCAAAAGAAATATCCAATGGTTACTATTGTTAACAAGGACACGTTAATTTGTTTTACAATCGACCAATCAAGACAAATGACAATTTGGAATGAGGAAAGAAAGGAGTGTATTGAATTACAAAAAGTTGATAAAGAAAAAATTACGGAGTTAAGTGGGATTAACGAAAAGCAATTAGTAGTAATTAGCAATTTAGAAACAGAAATCAATAAGCATATAGCGACTATCAAAGACAAAGACAAATTATTGTCTATGTGTGAAGATGAAAAAAAATATCTTAAAAAAGAGATTAGGAAACAAAAAAGGGCGAAGATACTAAGTATTGTAGGTGGAGCAGTTTTGTGTACCTTATTTATAATGCTTTAAATCAACCTAATTGCTCGTTTTAGGTATGATTATCCCCCAACAATGTTGGGGGTTTTTATTTATAGAATAATTTGTTCAAATTCTTTTGAAACATTATCAATCGTTTCATTAATATCAACAATCTTTTGGTTTATAAAATCTATTTGTACTTTGAATTGTTCTTTTTGTTCATCTGAATAATTCTTAAAAAGAAAAGGTTTTATTTGAGATACTTTAGTCTTTAATCTTTTCTGTTCGGTATAAAGGCTATTCAATAAAAATTGAACCATTTCTAAATCCAAATTAGAAATTACATACTTGTTTTCTACTCGTTCTAATTTCATAGTTTTATTTAATTAGGTCGGAAAGGCAAACATTTAATTCTTCACTAATAGATATTAAAAGATTCAGCGTAGTATTATTCTGTTTACCCTTTTCCAATTTACAAATCCAAAAGTGTGTTACACCAATTTTATCAGCAAGTTGTTTTTGAGTTATTTTTGCTTGGGTTCTATACTTGTGTATGTTTTCACCAATTTTAATTAAATCACTTTTCATAATCTGCATCAACTTTTTTAATTAAAATACTTCTCCAATTTTCTATTGCATCTTCTTCCTTGCTAAAAGTGATAATAAATTCCTTCATCAAAAACTTCATAAAGTGAATATCAACAAGTGTTGTTATGTCCTTATCTCCATACTCTATTTTTTCCAAAAGTTTATTAATATCTTCTAACTGAAATTTTCTTCCTTGTGAAAGTAGATTTAAGTTTTTGCTTTTAACCTCATTTACAACGTGCATTTTAGCCTTTTCTTTTATTTCTTCTTTTTGTTCATCAGTAAAAGAAAACATATCGTGCTTTAATAGAAACTTGTAGTGGATATTACCATAATCATTGAAGTCATAAACACCATCCATTTGATACTTGATTATTGCATTACATACATTATCAATCTTCTCAACATCAAACAATTTATAATCAACTTTGCTCTCAATAGAATTAGCAGGTGGTAAATAAGTTTTTACTTCATTAAATGTTTTTGGTATTAAATCTTCCTTATACTTTTTAAGCCATCCGTAAAAGGAAACTACATTAATACCATAATACTCACCTAAACTGCCCCTAACACCCATTTTAAAGCATAATTCTATGTCTTGCAGGGAAAGTGATGAAAAGTCTTTTAAAATGTCCTCTGTGATGCTCCTTTTAAGATAATTAATATCTTCTATCTCCATAGAAACACCTTTATCAGCAATAGAACGATTAATTGATTGATGGATTGAATTAACAACAACATTCATATCGTTAATTTCACGAATTTTAATTGTGTTATTTGCCGTAAAGATGCTTCTCGATTCACTACTTACCTCTTTAGGTAAATTTATTTGTGTTGCTTTAATTAAATTGCTCATTTCGATTCTCTTTATAAATTTCGTTCCAATCAATATCTTCATTAATTGAGTGAGATTGTTGGAGTATTTCTAATTTCGATTTCTTCGGAGTAACAATTTTATTTCTTTCGTAATAATTCATCATCCAATTGTTGACTGCACTTCTCCAAAGTGTCATAGGGTTTTTACCAATTTTCCAACCTTTAGAATCAAAGAAATTAATAAACCTTTCGGATTCTGTTTTAGCAAATTCAAATTCTTTTTCAACCATATAATCAAAAACTTCTTCCTTAGTAGGCTTTACGAATTTTCTTGGTTGTCTTGGTTCAGAAACAGGTTTTTCAACATTGCTTTCTGTTTCAGTATTTGCAACAACTTCTCTTTTTCTTCTTGTAGGTCGAGTAGTTTGTAAGTCTGTTGGTAAAATAGATTTCAATGTATCACTACCTTTGAATTTTGATTCATCAGATAAGTTTTCTTGAATGATACCAATGATTTGTTTGTGTACATTATTCAAACTATTTAAAGGTAATTTCTTTTGATATTTCAAGAAATTCTTAATCCATAATTTACTTCCATCTTTGCTCTTTAAGTAAGATTTTTTTAACTCCGTACCTGCACTCATTAATTCTTCTTCGTTAAATCCTAAATGGAATAACATAAATTTCTTATTAACTTCTATGAATCCTGCGTTGTCGCAATTTTCAACGAAATAAAAGAAAAGTAATTTAGCGTGAACTGATAAATTAGAAAACCATAAATCTTTCCATTTTTCAGTATTTGTAATTCTGTAACTCATACCATAGATATATTAATACCATAAATTGCTTCTACTAATCTTTTTTTAAGGGCAAAAACTCCTGTTTTTATAAACTTATTTGTCTTGGAATCTTTACCCTTTATGTCTATGTATTCAATACTGCCATCGTTGTTCTCAACTAAAAAATCTAAAAAATACTTTGCAATTTTAATTTGATTAACAATAATATCATACTGCACTTGCATCTGAAAATCTTTTATTAATCCTGCATTTTTTTTCAATTTCAGTTGACCATAAAATTCTGCTTCTTTTTTAGAATCGAAAGTATGACCATCTATTTCAACTTTAACATTATTGAATTTTGATGATTTAGACTTTTTTACAATCTTTCCATCTTTAATTGAAAACTTTTTATTGAAGTCGTCTAATTTCATCAGAAAAGTGTGCTTGGTATTTCATCATCATCATCTTCATCAGATTCGGGGAAATCGAAACTAACATCATCATCATCATCCTCAAAAGAATCATTCACGTTCATAAACTGAATATCAGTTTCATTTTCTTCGATAGTTTCTGTATAATCTTCATCATCAGATAAATCACCAATAGGAAGTTCAAAGTCAAAAGAATCTTGCTTAACAGGAGTTGGTTCTTGCTTAACAGGAGTTGGTTCAGCGATTTTAGTTGCTTTTTGTTGAATTACAGGCTCTTGCTTAACAGGAGTTGGTTCTTGCTTAACAGGAGTTGGTTCTTCTTTAATTTCTAATTCGATACTTGCTTCTTCTACAAAATCAAAATCAAACGCACTATTTAATTTGTTTGATTCACTACTTACAAGTTTAGGCTCTACGATTTCATTTTCATTAATTGGAATTTCAACAGAAACTTTTGCACCACCCTCAAATTTAGAATCGTACTCTACTGCTTTTGCCATTTCAATATTGTTAGAAGTAGGTATTATTTTGGACAAAGCCTTAATACCTGCTTTTATTTCCATCCAATTATGAACATCAGTACCATTGTTGTATGGCGAATAAGCACTATCAATTGTTTGTGATATTTTACGAATAGCATCTAATTCTGCTTTTTCAACTACAACGAACACAGGTTCATTATCAACCAAACAAGTAGCATAAACACATTCTAATTGCCCTTTGTCTTTTCTTGCAGGTTTATGATTCAGATAAGGTTTCAATCCATATCCATAATCAAATTCATCATTTTCAAAAACTGCTCTTGCCGTAATTTGTTTAACTCTTGGGTTACGATACATAATTTCAATAAGACCTTTATACCCAATTTGAAATTTTGCTTGTCCTTTGTATGGAATTATAAATGAATGTTGCAAAGATGTATTCGGTTTAAGACCTACCTCTGCACTTAACAATACTGCACCAAATAATGATTTTGGGTCGCATTGTAATAATTTAGGATTTTCCTTAACGGCACGAATACAGGTTTCAATAAAATCTTCGGGTGTAATACCATAACGAGGATTTAAGAATTTACCAATACTATTTTTGTAGTTTACAATCGTTGAAGAAAAACCACTAATTGTTTTCAAATCAAATTTTTTATTTTCCATTTTGTTTGTTTTTTTAAATTGAGAAAGGGGTAAATGTTTTTTATTCACCCCTCTATTAATATTTAGTGAGTTCTCATAAAATTTAACGCAGATGTACTCTTGCTCATATTGAAACTATATATGTTGCTTTCACAATGGGATTCATTTATCCTTACTTTTAATACACTACATAGTTTGAAAGAATTTAGCATTTCTTCGTTCATTAAATCGGTAGTAAAAAATATACAATTACTTTGTTCATTTTTATATCCTTCTACTGAATACTTTACGTTCTGTCCATTAACAACAAATACTAAATCTACGATAGGGTATTCATCACAGAAATAACCACCTTGCAAATAGAAATAAAGGTATTCATCTACATTTTCTAATTTCAATACTGAACCATTATTCACGGAAGTATATGCTATTGGATATGGGTCGTCAAAATCGTTGCTAACCATTTGAAAAGTCCATTGAGAATAAGATATAATACTCAACAAACAAAAACTTAAAATTAATCCTACTTTTTTCATTTTATCTACTTTTTAAAATTGCTCCAACACGTTTAATTGATTCTTCTACAATAAATGATTTATGGAAATCAGATATTACAAAAGTTTCATTGCTTTCTAAATATTGCGTACCTGTATTTTCAATATAAGAAACTACATTAGTCATAACTGATTTAGATATTTCTTCAATTAATTTCAAAATATCATCATCAGTCAAAGGTGATTTAGTAATTTCAGAATCAAATAATGTTTCACCTTTAACAATAGGCTCTTGATTTGTTTCTGATACTTTTTCACCTACAACGATAGGTTCTTTTATTTCATCGAATGAAGTAACTGCTTTGTAATTACCACCTGTTAAATTTTCATCACCACCAATTGCGTTTTGTTGAGTAATTTCATCTTTAGGTTCTTCAACAACAATCTTTTTTACAGGTTCAACAGAAATATCTCTAAGTTCTTCTAAGAAATTATCTGTTATTGGAGTTGTTTCTAATTTAGGTGCTTCAACAGGTTTTTCTTCTTCGTCTTTCATTAATCTGAAAGCCATAGAACAAGTCAATTTCAACTGATTCAAAATAAATCCTGCTTCATCTGATTTTTTACCAAATTCAGATAATACTATGCTATCAAGTTGAGCATCAATTTCAGTTAATTCTTGTTTGCTTGATGCTGAATTAATTTGACCAAGAATAGAATTTAGATTTTTTAATTTATCTTCAATTTCTTGTTCTTCTGCTTGTTGCTTTTCTTCTAATGCTTTTCTTTCTGCTTTAAGAATTTCTTGCTTCGCTTCATAAACTTCCATTTTTTGCTTAACAAGTTTTTCTGCTTGAACTAATGGACTATAAATACCTTCTACCCATTTATCTAATCGCTTTCCGTAATCAATTAATGGTTGTTTTAATTCTTTACGTTTCTTTTCAATCGCAACGTGTGTTGATTTAACAACTCGTTTTAATTCAACTGCTTTGTCATACGTTGACTTATCATCTTCAACAACTACTATGCTTTTACAATCTGCAACAAGTTGTTGCATATTTTCGTGAATTGATAAAATAGCGTTGTGATGATTTTCTTCAATAATAGAAATTTCATTTTCCATTACAACTACATTTGATTCTTCGTTCTTCATTTTATTCGGGTTTTATATTAATAATTTGAGGTACATCTATTTTAAAATTACACCAAGTAGAAAATTTACATTTAATACAAGATTCATATTTAGGTTTAGGTTCAAAGCCTTTTTCTAATTGATAGTCAAAATATTTTTTTGCTTTCTCTAAAAATTCTTCGTGTTGCTCTAATTCCCAATCTTCAATATCAACATTAATTACTTTTACACTTCCAATATTTTTAGTATCAAAAACAAAAAATAAAAATGGTGGGTTAAATCCGTATTTTTTCCAAAACAAAAACTTATAATGTTTTGCTTGTAACATCGTTCCTTGTTTCTTCGCAAGGTAGTCGGAGTGCCAACCAAATTCAGACCATTTATCTTCAAGTAAGCCACTAAATTTTAAATCAATGATAACATACTTGTTTGGGTTATTTTCGCCCCATTCAACATCAACATAATTCGGTAGTGTTTCCCATTGTGCTAATATATCAAGCGTTCCTATCCATTTATCATCTGCGAGAACTTTATCCCCTGCCGAAACTAATTTGATTCCGTACTTTCTAATTAATTGATGAAAGAATACTGATTGTTCTTTTGCAAGTTGAAATTCAGAAGTTAATTCCCCTTTTTTAGTAAATTCGGGTTTAGGTGCTTCTGTTTCACCTTTCGCTAAAGCACCTGTACATAAATACTCAAAGTAATGACCTAATGAATTAGATTTTGTTCCTGTTCCAAACTGATTTAACACCCATTTATTAGTAAGAACTAAGCCACATAAACTACCATTCTGATATTTAACCAAATCTTTAACCAAAGACTGATTAATATAAATTTTTTTATCCATTCTCTTTGCTCAATTTTTCCTTTTCTTCTGCCCAACTAATAAAATCCTCGAACATATAATCTCGTTCTTCCATTTCACGTTCAAACCATTCAACCATATAAACGGCATTTTCTTTGTCCTTGATAACATTGATGTACAATTCCAATCTGCCAATGATATTATTAAATTTGGCAATATCGTTGATGTAGTTAGAAGTCAATGACCAATCATTTTTATTGTTATCGGAAATAGCGTATTTACATAGAATATATTCGTTAATCCAATAAAATAATTTTAAAGTCTTTTTTAAGTTCATAATGCCAAAATAATAAAAACACCCCCACAATAATTAAAGTGGGGATGCTTGGTTAATAATTTAATTCATATTAATAATTGATGGAACGACACGCTTAATTTCTGCCTTGTCAAATTCCTCAATAGAATCCAAAATCAAAACTGATTCTGTTTCTATTTCGTAGCGTTCTTCGGGTGATGCGTTATGTTGTGCATAGTAAGTTAAAGCCTGTGTAACACCAAACGCATTTGTATCGCCACTTTTGATAAAATAATTAAGAATTGATGATTCTTTTTCTTCGCTAATAGATAAGTGCTTAGACACGTTCTTGATTGTTTCGATAGGATGATTTAATTCCTTATTTCCTTTCTCAACTAACTCGTGAATTTTTGCACCTAAATATTCTTCTGATGCGTAATATTTAATTGCATCTTTTACCTGCGAACAAACTAATTCATAATTCTTTTGTCTTGTTTCTTCACTCCAATCAATCGTAGTGTATTCTTCCATTTTTGCCCCTAAGTGAGTTTTTTGGAAAGCATCGTTTTTGAAAATCATTCCATTACGACAAGCCAAAACAACTGCTCGTGGAGAAATAGAGAATTTACCATTTCCTGTTTCAGAATTACTGATAACAAATCCCGAAATAATTCCGTTACCACCTTTACTTCCATCGGGAACACGATAGTTCTTTAAAATGTCGGGTGCTTCCAACTCAATATCGGGGCATACAAAACGCATATAGAATTTTGTATCTGTGATGTCGCCACTTTCAATTTGAACATTAATGCCACTCTCACGAATTGCATCAAGTGTAGCCAACATAACATCGTAATTATCCAATACATTGTATCGGTCTGAAAGAATTGCTCTTGCAATACCTGTTTTTTCTTCTCGGTCTATAAAAGTGCGAAGTAAAAAATTGTTCTCATTCTTTTCTGTAAACCAACTTGATACGTTGTAATCAAGAATGTGATGATATTGTTTGTTGCTCAACATTTTATCGTAGTATTTCTTAGGAATATCCAATCTACTACCAATTTGAGAATGACAACAATCAAGAACTGCTAATTCAATTTTTTGCAAACTTTCTTCATCTACTGCAATACCTGTATCAAGCAATAATTTTGATAAACTATCAAGTTTATTCTCGTTGATTACAAGTAAATTGCTCTCAACCATTTTTAAATATTTGCTTGGAACAACAAAGTCTTGCTTCAATAAATTTTGCTTTTGTAATTGCTGAACAATTTCCTGCAATGACAAATTTTTCAAATCTTCTGTTTTCATTTTTCTAACTTTAATAAATAATACTAATTGAATTGTGGGTTCAAATATAAAAATAATTTTCTGAAAAAAAATAATATGGAAAAATTATTTTATTTGAATGATATTAAATTTTAAATTTCTACTTCGACAATTTCTTTTTTCAGAAATTCAGTATTAGAATTTAGTCTATCGTTGTAATAAACTAATTTTAATATTTCAAGTTCATTTTCGCAAATACGAGGATTGTATTGGTATCTTTTATCCATAAATTCAAATAAAGATTTTTCCTCTCCTGTTAGACAATTTATTACATCGTCTATATCAATAGAAAAATAATAAGATGGAAACATAGAAATTCTTTTGCCATTTTCGGTTTCAGTATCTACTTTGTAAAATCCAATCCCTTCAATTGTGTTAACGCAAAAAGGAGTACCATCATTAACTTCTGAAAAATAATAGTTTTTGGTTTCTGTTGTAGTTCCACAACACTCGTTGTCAATAATCAAAGGTTTAATTTCTACCTCTTTAGTATCTTCATCAAAAATGGCTTCAACATTATCAATAAATCCTTTTCCTAATCGACATTCAACTTCTTGTCCAATCTTTTCACTTATTGCTTTATTAATTGGTGTCCAATCAATTATTTTTACTTTTAGGTCTAATGCACCTCTGTAAACATTTTTATTCGTTGTACTCATTTTTCTTAAAATTTAAACTTAATAAATTCATCTTTATCAACACAAATAGTTTGATAGTCCTGTTCAAGTTTTTTAGGTGTTAAAACAGATAGTTCTTCAAGTGAAATATAATCGAATATCCATCCTGTATCGTTACCTTGTAACTCGCTAAATACATCATCTAACTGATGGAAGAAATAAGTCATTTGAGAGTTCATAAATTTCCCTTCTTTTTCTTCTTTGATTAGTTGAGCAAAGTTCTGAAATTTCATATTCAACAATTTATTCGCAGTATAATTTAGGAATAAAAAGTATCTATATTCAAATGTATTTTCCATAATTAAAATCAATAATAATATGATTCACGTTTTGCTTTTGCTCTCTCCTTTTTTAAGTAATCTTTCATCCAATGGTCTATGAATGAATTAGGGTTTTCACGATTAAGTCTATTTTTCCAATTTCTTGTAAGGGTTTTCATTTCATCGTAATTATCATCACAAATAGAAATCCATATATCACCATATATGCAATCAAATTTATTTTCTTTTGGTAATAATTTATGAACCTCAAAGCAATCACCTTGAATAATCGTTAATTTATTTTCTGTGTCGTGTTGTTTTAAAATTGGCTGAACCACATCAATTAAATCTTGATATAATTCTACAACCAAAATGCTTTTAACACTTTCTTTTTTTAGTAAAGGAATAATTACAAGTCCAAGTCCAAGTCCAAATATAATTACATCACCATTTGCTTTTTGAATGAAATTAAAATTTGTATTTTTTTCCATAGGTGTATCGGACATCATTACTCCTTCACCATTTTTGATTAGCCTTACATAAGGGAAATTTGCTTGTAATCCTGCTACTGCCCAATAATTTCTGAAATTTCTAATTCTTTCCAAACCAACTTGTTCTTCGGTTAATTCAAATGAATTGATTGTGTATGTATTAGATTTTAATTCGTGTTTAGGATAAATAGTATGTAAATCCGTATAATTAATTCTTGCTTCCATTTTATTGTTCTTCTAAATCGTTAATTAATAATTCAAGTCCATTATCTTCTCGAAGATAGTAGTCAATATCTTCTCCCATTTCCGAATACCATTCAGACCAACCATCGCAATCTTCACTTTCGTCAATTAGTTCTTCATCAAAAATCATCAAACCACCTGCGTTTGAAAAATCGGGTTTAATATTATGTTCGAGTTGAAACAAATCGTACTTTGCTAAAGCATCTAATAATATAAATGCTTCTTGTGGCGATTTTACAGGATAGTTAAATGCTTCCATAGGAATTTGTGGAATCCAATAAACTAATAAATCACCATTTTTAGGTGCTTCTAAATTTTTCATTCTTAATAAATTTAATTTTAAACTACTGCATCAAAATTAATTCTGATGTTCTGAAATAAATGTTTTTAATTTTTGTTTGAATCCATCTTCGGTAGGATTTATACAATTTGTTGGTTGAATGTTTTTGTAAACACTTATAGCACCATCAATGTATGATTTTTTATTGCTTTCCATTTCTAATCCCCTTGCAAATTCTAAAGCAATTTGCCATTCGGTATCATTTAATGGATTTTTTAAATGCTCTTGAATTACTTTCCAAAGCCAATTTACTGCTAATGTTTCCATTTAATTGTAATTTTAATTAATATTTTATCCAAATTTTCGTTTTAATCTTTCGTATTCTTGTAAATCTTTATCTGTTTTTTTAGATATTATTTTTTTGAAAACTTTCGTTATTTCGGGATAATCTTCTTCTGATAATCGGTCAATAGTAATTTCTTCTCCTTTTGAATGTCTATCATCAACATATAAATATCCCGAACCATCTTTAAAAGGGTGTCCGTTTATATCAAGTGGAATACATTTAACTCTTGGCATTAAATAGAAAGACCAATCGGGTTTTGATTTAAGTGAAGCATAATTCACATAAAAAAATTCTATTTTATTCAAAATATCCCTTAAATGATAATTGCTTTCCATATCTTCTTTATTGATAAAGCGATATGTTTTTCCAACAATAGGGGTTTTCTGTTTAATTATATCTCTATGTTCATTTATAAATTCACTATAATTAGCAAGATTTATCTTTTCAAGTGCAGAAATTTCTTTATTAAGTTCTATAATTTGGTTTATAGCAAATAATATATCTTCTTTATTTGATGAAGAAGATAGTTTCGGTTTTACGAATTTTATTTCCATTTTTATTTCTTTTTTTAATTTGATTATAAGTCTGAATAATTAATACCTGCATATTTTTCTGCTTCCATAGGAAACAATTTTAAGTAAAGTGGAATCCAATATGCCGAATAAAATGAATGTCCTGCTGACTTCATAAATACAATGTTATTGAAATCATCAAGTCCTTCAATTACTCCCAATCCTACTGACAAACATTTTTCAACATCTTCCTCTGAATTGTAAAATGAAGAACGAAATTCAAAACAAGTATTCCACATAGGGTAATTTTCCTGTTCATAAATGTAATCTTGAATATCGTCTTGATATTGTTCACAACACCAATCCTTAAATTCTTGCCATTTATTTTTACCAAAAACGAATATGAATGATTCTTGAATACTGCCTTCGTATTGGTGGTAAGAAAGTAAATCATTTTCCTCGCCAATATCATTTAACCAATCAACAATTTTTTCACTTGAATCAGAATCACACAACCAATCGTAAACCGTTTCTTCAATAGATGTATTACGGATATATTCAAACAAACAATTGTCTGTGTATTTTTCTAATACTGCAACTTGAATAAAATTAAATGTTCGGTCAACCCAAACATTAATTGTTTTTTCCAACTCTTGTTTTAAAGCAAATTCATTTTGCTTGTTCTCTAAAGAAATTTGATTTTCCATTTTTTCTAAAATTTAATTAATTAACTCAATGCTTTTATTTTATGATAAATAGTTCTCAAAACTATTTTTTCTTCTTCTGATTTTAATGATTTACCAAATGCCGTAATATCATCAAGTATTTCTTTTATTTGTTCTTTTCGTGTTGCTTTTTTTTCCAAAGGAATAGGTAGTTTGTCAACACAACACCATTTCATTACTTTACGTTTCGTGTATGGACATTCAGAAACTCCCATTTCTGCAATTACACCCATTTGACATAATTCTGTAATTCGATTTCTAATTGTTTCAGAATGTTTTGATGTAGGGAATTTACTCTTATATAATTCACTAACTTCTGAACCTGTAAGTCCATTAGGATTTTCGTAGAATATATCGAAAACATTCATTCTTTTTTCAGATAACACACCCGAATCTCGAATTGCGTGGTATGTATCAATACTCGTTCTTTGTATCATTTTTTAAATATTATGATTTAACCTACAATTTTTAAAAATAACTTGTGCTTCAAAATAATCTTTAGGCACTTCGCAAGTAACAATATGTTTATGCTTTACATCTGATTTATTATTCAAAGCAATCATCAATGAGTTCTTAGTGAAATACAAAGACTTTAACCCTTTTCTCCAAATATTATTTCTTTTTTTCCATCCGTTTTGAACCAAGTAATCTTCAAGTTCAAAAACAACATCAATCATTTCCATTATTACCAAGTTAAAGGGTATTTATTTAAAACTTCTTGTGGATATAAATGTGAATTGTCATTGTAGCCAACTACATCTTCCCACCATCTTATTCCTGCTTGTAAACGTGGTACTGCAAACTTTGGAATATCGTCTGCGTGAGCAAAGAAAAAAACATCATTTCTACCACCTGTGTCGGGTACAGGTCTGCCATTATAATCTAAATCGGGTAATGTTTTCACTTCCCTTTCATATTTAATTCTTGTGCCAAAAGTTTCAAGCATCCATTGTTCAAATTCTTGAATTGTAAATCCATCTAAAACAACTCCTTGCCATACGCATAATTGCGTGAAATTATTATTTTCCATTTTAATTAATTTAATCTTATTTATGAATTTAATTCTTCTTCAATATCTTCAATTTCTCTCTCTAATTCAACTGATGCCTTGTCAAGTATTTGCATAGCAGAATAAATTAAATTAGGACAAGATTCTGAACCAAATGGGGATTTATCATCACCATACTTTTCAACGATTCTATTTTGAAATAGTGAGTTTAATTGGTCTGTAATTTGTTGTAGTTCTTCTAATTCTTCTTTTAAAATTTCTACATTCAGTTTGGAATTAATTTTTACTAATTCTTGTTCCAAACGCTTTTTTTCAGATAAGAGTTCTTTTTTCATTTTTATTAAAATTAAATGGGGTGCAAAATACCCTGCTCCCCTTTGGGTATATTATTTATTCCAACGCTTTTTATTACCTAATCCCGAAGAACCTACTAATTTTCCCGATTCACGCATTTTTTCAACCATTTCGGGTTTCTTCAATCTTTCTATGAGCATTATTCTTGTTTGCTCTGACATAACTTCTTTAGGTCGCCCAATACTACCTTTTGAAAATCGACTTCCCTTGCCTTTTTCTGTAAGATTTATAGCAATTACTTTGTCGTAATTTTCTAATGTTTTTAATCTACTTTTTTCAGCCGATTGTTTAGAACAAATACCTTTAATTCTATCGAATCCGAATTGAATTTTATATTCTTTTTCAGAAATATTATGTTTTTGCCTTGCGTGTGGTATTACTCTATCGAAATATTTACCACATATTTCACACATTGGTTTCCCATTTGCGTTATACTCAATTACTCCGTAAGCCATAATTTTAAAAAAATAAAATAGGGAGCAAAATACCCTGCTCCCCTTTGGGTTTAATTATTTACTAATTGTGCTAATAACATTCGTTTTAACACCTTTGAAATCTTTGTGTGCTTTAATTGTTGCATTAACTAAAACAACTGAACCAACTTCAACTTCTGCGTGATTAGAAATTAAAAATCTTTCGGGAATTTCTCCGAATTTGGAAAATAAATTTCCGTTATCATCCACCATTTCATATAAGGTTGTATCTCCGTAAGATGTATTCATTTCTTTCATCATTACAATAGTCAACTTAGTTCTGTGTTTTTCTCCAATTACACCAACAAAATTGCTCTCTTTAAGAACAATATCATTTTCTTGACTTTCATAATCAGAATACGCATCAAAATCAGTTACAAAACCAAGTACGCTTTTTGCTCGTGTATAAGCAACATACATTAGATTTTTTTCTTGCAATTTTTCCCAATCCTTTTTTGCGTGTTTTGAAGGCATTAATTCTTCGTGAATAATAAATACTCTATCTGCTTCCAATCCTTTGCTTTTGTGAATTGTAGATAAGCAAATACCATCTGAATTATCGCTGAATATTTGATTTAATTTTGCAATTAAATCATCACCTGTAAGACACCCTTTTGAAAGTGTTTCCAAAGTAGAAATTTTGTCTGTGTATGCAATAATTAATGAATTTTCTTTTGCTTCTTCCTCTGTGCATTTTTCTTTGTTCATAATATTTTTTACCAATTTATGTTTCTCTTTATAAATTCGTGCAAATACATTTTCACAAGAAAATTCTTCTGTTTTTCTTCGGCAAGAATCAACCATTGTAATTAATGATGCTGAAATATCAGTTCCCATTACAAACGCTTTAATTCCTTGCGATAAATACTTCATACAAAGTGATACAAGTGGCATTGTATTGCGACAAATTACCATATCACCTTTAGTAATATTTTTATAAGAAAAATTGTGGTCAATTAATCCTTTTTTGGCATTTGGCGATGCTTCAATTTGTGGCATTATTTTTTTTGCATATTCAATAATATCTGAACCACATCTGTAACAAACTGAAAGTGGCAAAGTAATTGTGTTCGGAATATCAATTAATTTTTGAAACGAATCACTATCTGCTCCTGCGAATCCATAAATTGCTTGTGCTGAATCTCCGACTGCAATAAATCTACCTGTGTTTGGTTTAATTGCTTTCTTCATTAATTCACGTTGACAAGCATTAAGGTCTTGACATTCATCTATAAAGACGATGTCATATTTAGTTGTCTGTAAATTCAAATAATTTGGTAAAAATACCATATCAGTAAAATCTGCCGAAATAGTATAAGAAGAACCAATATTAATTAATAACCAAGCACGGAAACATTCACCATTAATTGTTTCAACATTATGTTTAATTGCTAAATCTTTTAATTGCTCAATTCCATTATCTTGATTTTTTAAATCAATTAAATTTAATCTTCCTAAATCACTTAATTTCATTACACGATTAAAATAAGATACTTTATCGTCAATAAATTCTTTTTCAGAATCATCAAAAATAAAATCATTAATCATTTTAATTTGTTGTGGTTTGAAATTGTATTTTTTTAAAAACTCTGAATCATTAAATTCAGAATAAGATTGAATATCTTTCAGTAATTTTCTGTACTTACTCGCATCAATATTTGACTTGTGAGATTTTTGTAGGGAGAAATATCCGTATGCGTGTAATGTACGCACTTCGATATTAGTTGCACTCTTAGGAACACGTTCTGAAAGTTCTTGTGCAATAGATTTATTAAAAGCCAAAAACAATACATTTAACTCCGATGGAATTAAATTTAACGCATTAATTAATGTAGTAGTTTTTCCACTTCCTGCTACTGCTGAAACTACTGCGTTACCTTGACCATTTGTAATAAAATCGTATATACCTTGTTGGTAAACCGATGGTTGAAACTTGCTCATAATTGAAACAATTGATTTAATTAAAATTAAGGGGTAAAATCTACCCCATTTGATTTTGTTGTAAAGAAATATCTCTACCTATTCTTTCTAATAAATAATCACGATACAATTTATCGTTGAAACTTCCATTATTTCGCCACCATTCAGTAGCCATTTTTTCTTGCCACCATTCAGTATCGTAAAATACTTCATTGATAATTTTTGCTCGATATTTTTTGTCAATAAAAAATATTTCTCTCTTGAAATTAATTTCTACTGAATAATCAGAAATTTTATTGTTAAACAATAATTTTCTTTGAATTAATAATTTAATCTTTTTCATTTTTTTTATGAATTAAGTGTAAGAACAATTTACCCTGCTCTTTTAGGTTTTTTATTATCCGAAAATCACTTCACGATAAAGGGCAAATTGAATTGCATTGTAATAATCCCAAGCATCACTACTGACATCATCTTCATCAAGCAATTTAATTAAGTCCAATTTATCTTTTTCTGAAATTGCATTAAGATTATCAAGGGCAATATCTAATGTTAATACGATATTTTCTTCACCCTCATAATCTGTAAATATTATTTCATCACCATTTTTAAGAATTTCTATGTAAATATCTTCTCTACATATACTTTTCATCCCCTTTTCAATTAAACGATTTTTTGCACTCGCATAATTATTAGCATTTGGTACGCTTTTCCAATCAACTGAAACAGACGAATATGCTAATTCGCCTAAACCACCATTACAGAATGTATCATATAAGATTTGTTCTGCATCTTCTCTTGAAAATTCAATTTTCATTTTATTAAAATTTAAGTAAATAATTAAAGCAAATTAACCCTTGCTATTTAGGTAGTGGTCAAAGTGGGAATCGAACCCACATTGCGACCCAAAGATGCCCTATACTTAGACGAGATAATTTTCTTTGGCGTTTCCTAACCTGTTAGAAGATTTGACCATATTAAGGGGTAATAAATAACCCCCTAATCTCTTTTATTTTTTTTCAATTTTGCAATAGGAAAACGACCACTATTTTTATTTATTCAAATAGTTACCTATTGCTCCATTGTTCTGCTACCCTGCAACAGAAAAAATCTATTGAATTTATTATTATTTATTCGTTCAAATAATAATTATTCGCAAGTCAAGGTTTTAGTGTGATTCCAAGTCCTACACTTCCCCACAAGGATAGTTGCTACACGCATCGTCTTTAATAATTGACTTTCGATAATTCATAGTGTATGGAATTTCACAATTCGGAACTACTTACTAATTACTCATCTTTCAATCTTTCCTAAGTTAAGCCATTTCACAATTTCTAACCTCTGTCCGATTTACTCGTTAATTCTATTCAACCTGCGATTGTGTCAAAGAACATTTAAGCATTGATTCTTACCCTGTTAAGCCATTTCACAATTTCTAACATCATCGAATCTACCGAGTGAATTTGTATTGAAACTGAATTTTCTGTTACCCATCCTAAGACTATCAAATCATCGGCAATAGGTGTGTGTTACTCTCGTAGGTCTTACTACCCTTACACTATCCGTATAATTACTCTGTTCATTTCCAATAGGGGCAAGTAATCACGACTTGTTGCTCCCCTTATCAGTCCATTCAAAGAACGATTTCAAACTTGAACTGATAGAACAAATATAGAGATAGTTTTGATATTAGCAAAATTATCAATAAGAATAATTCGGTTAGTATTGTTAATAACTATGTACAAGTCAATAAAAATAAGCGTTTAGGTTGTTAATAACTTATATAAAAAATATGAAAATATTTATCTACTAAGTATTTTTACTTACTTTTTGAGTTGGTTGTTTCAATAATTTTTGAGCCAATCTGTTACAAAAAAAATCTACAATAGCCAATTATAATACTAAAATTTATGGATTATAGATTATAAATAATATCTTTGCTTTTCTTATTATTAGAACCAAAAGATTCAAGATATGAATAAAAAAGCAAAAATATTAATAGGAGTTGCATTAGGTCTTGCCTTAATTGGTGGTGTTGTTTATTTCTATAAAAAAAGAAAAAAAGATAAACCACTAACATTGGAGCAAAAAGGTAATCGCACAATATTAATTGTAAATACAGATAAATAATGGCTGAATTTAGTTTAAATGTACCAAGTGAAAATATAGTTAAAAGATTCGGAGAATTTACCGATGAAATGTCTAATTCAATGTTTTCAAAAAAAATAGCATCTGTTAAAAATCAGTATGGGCAAATAATTGATGAAGTATCTAAAAATTCAAATGTTCCACAAGAATTAATTATTGCTATGATTTTAGCATTGTCAAATGGAGAGAATAATACCGTTTATCGTTCTAACGACAAATTATATCGTAGTGGTTTATTTTCTTTATCTAATAAAACGGCAAAACAGATTCTTGCAAGAGAAATGGCACAAGGTCGAATGACAGATAAGGAAATTGAATATTTAGGACAAGCAGAACCTAAAATCGCATCTTATTTATCAAAGGATAAAGGAAAAAAATCATTTAATTATCATTGGTCAGCAGATTCAAATGTTGGATTAGATAGAATTTCAGATACAATTAATTCTTTTAATTTAAGAAATCCAAAAGTATCAATCGGAATTGGTGCAATTTGGTTAGGTCAGATATGGGATAAATTTTCAGAGCAAACAAAAAATCCTATTGATAAAGTTATCGTAACGGCATTATTGCCTTATGATGATGGTGGTTGGTTAAGTGGTAATTCTTTTGCGAGAAATAAATCGTGGGATATTGATTATACTTCTCCCGAATATATCGGAAAACTTCCTGCACCTGCATTTAAAACTGCTCCATCAAATATTATTAATCCAAACAAGGGTTGGGTTGGAGAATCTTTAAGAGATATTCTAAATAAAAAAGGAATACTTTATAATTTATCTAAATAAAAACAAAATGAATAGAAATGTAAAAATCGCTTTAGGTGTTGTACTTGGTGCAGGTTTAATTTACTTGGGGTACAAATTATACACTAAAAATAAATCAGAAAAAGGAACTGCTTCTGATGAGGAAATCGTTCACGATAAATCAAGTCGTGAAGTTGTTTTAGTTCAAAAATAAAATAAATTAAAATGGCACAAGTAAAATTAGTTTATCCTGCACAAGGATTAGTTTCTCCTTCAACTTGGGGTTCTCACGAGAGCATTAAAAAAATGATGGATAATATCTATACAAAATATGGTACTTATCTTGATTTTGTTGCAAAAGAATCTAATCTTCCAAAAGAAATGATTGCATCTTTTATTGCAGTTGAATCGGGTGGTGATTCAAAAGCAGGTGGAAGTGGAAGTCTTACGCAAGGACTTATGCAATGGAATCGTAAATATGCTAAAAAGACCTTAGAAAACGAACTTGCACAAGGTCGTATGACAAAAGGTGAACGTGATAAATTAGCATATTACGGAATTAAATTTGATGCAAGTGGGAAAACAAGAGAAATTACACAGGCAGACCAAATTAAACCCGAATTAAATATTCTTATTGGTACTATTTTATTAGGTCAATATGTTGATACAGATTGGGGTACAGAAGATGGAGAAATTAAATTAGACCGAATTATTGCAGTATATAATGCAGGTGCATACGGAGATACAGGTAAAAAGGCACGTTCTAAAACTTACAAAACTCCGAAGCAATTAGCAGATGCAGTAAATTCAACTACAAGAGCATATATCCATAAAATTTTAGGATTAAAAGGTGCTTTGGATTCAAGTGCGATTAAAACCGCCTAAATTCATTTGTATCACAATTCATCCATTGTCGGTGTTTTGTTTTGATACATTTTGTAATTCTAAATTGAAGTTTATTTCTTGATAATGTTGTTTTAACTTTTTCAACATCATCATCAAAAACCATAATGCCATCGGTGTAATATCCGATGGTTTTTTGTTGCCCTAATTTTTCAAAACATAATTTACCAAAAATATTCCAAGCCTTATATCTTATGTTCCCATAAATAACTTGATAAATGCTTGTATCTTCTTCTACTACATTCACTAATTTACCATCTTCGTAGTATTCAACAGATTTAGGTGCAATAATGCACGACAAAGCCATATTTCGATAAACTTTTAAGTCGGGATTTTCTAATACTTTCAGATAATAGTTTTCGCTTATTAATCCATTCAGATAAGCGATTCTCCAATAACAATGTTTTACATCAATATAATAGAAATTTGTTCCAACAGGCATTGAATCAAATAAAATTCTATTTGAAAATGAACTATCGTAAATTTTTGGTTCAACAGGAATGTCAAACTTACTTCTAATAATATATTTATTTATTGATTTTTTTACGTTAGCAAACAGATTTAATATGTGTTTTGATTCTTCTCTACTTGTATGAGAAATATTATTTTTATTGTCTGCTTTCGCTATTTTCTTTCCATTAGAAATAAAAACTAATTCATTTCTTTTTCTTTCAATAATAAACGGAACTTTTCTATTAAGCAAATTCGTTTTGTATTGCTTAACACTATCAAAATCTAATTCTAACATAACTATTTATTTAATCTATCTAACAATTTAGCGAATGTATCAGCATCAATATCACCATCTAAGAATTTATCGGTTAATTTATTGATACGTTCACTTCTTTCTTCATCCATTTTTTGCTTTCTTTCAGCCAACTTTAATTCTCTTTCTTTTATGTCTAATTCTCGATTTCTTAAATCTAATTCTTCTTTTGATAATCTTGTTGTTGCAGGTTGTTCAGCAGTTGGTTGCTCTATTGCAGGTTCTTCTTCCTGTGTTCTATTGACAATATTTAAAATTAAATCTTCATCAATATCTCTATCGGGTTCATTAGGCTCAAAGCCATAATCTTCAACATCACCATTGGGTGTACAAATAACGATTCTTACTTCCCATCTTCTTGTAAAAGGATTCCAATATACATCGGATTCATCATCGTTTTCACCGACAAATCTCCAATTAGGTACATCACCACTTCCACCGATTAAACCTTCACGTTGTAATGAGTTACAATAATTGATAAATTCTTTAAATCTTGTTGCTTTACCATAAATGATATAATCACCTTGTCTTGCATCAAATCTTCTGTTAATTAATTCACCATTAGCATCAACATATCTATCTGAACCAAGTATTCCTAAGAAATTATCGGGGTCTGTAATTAGCATAGGGGCAACTACCCAAACACGGCTATCAAATCCCGACCACCAATCTTCTGTTTCTAATTCCCAATAATAATGTAAATCAAAATAATCATTTGGAAGTATAGGTCTGTTTTCTAAATCGGGAGTTTGATTTCTGAATTGATTGTATATTTCAATAATATCCGAATCAAGACAATCTAAATCCCTACATTGAGCAAAAACCTGCGAAACAATACTTGAACCTTTAATCTTATTACCATCTTCATCAGTTTGGTTTGAGATTAAAGCACGATAATTAGGGAAATCATCCTTGAAATTACTCCATAGGATTGACCTTACCCTATTGTATGTAACATTTTTAGAAAAGCCTTTTGGGGCAACCTTTTTAGAAACCTTTTTAGTTTTCTTTTTCGGAGTGTAGTATTTCTTTTTTCTACCTCTCTTTTTAGGTCTGCCTACTTTTCTTTTACTTACAACTTTTTTGGGTTTATCAGAATCTATTTTCTTTTTTCTCGCCATTAAACAAGCAAGTCAGAAAATTCTTTTCTTTCTAATCCTAAATACAACCTTACAAGTTCTTTTACAGATTTGCTACCTGCTCCTGTGTTAACCAACTTGTTGATTGTATTCTTATGTAATCCTGTTTCTTCTGCCAATTTGGATTGGCTTATCGAATTTTGCATAAGGTAAATCTTTAATGGAATCAACTCTTTCATACAAATATAAAATTAAACATTAAATGATACTAAATTTTTAAAATAAATTACGCATAAAAATCACTTCAAAAGGCTTGTTTTTATTGGATAAAACAATCTTTAATTATGTGATTATTTAAGTAAATAAATGAGCCTTATTTTTTTAAATAAATTAAGCCTTTTTCTTAGTCAATTCTTCTCTCAACTTATCCAATGCAAAGTTCACGATTTGCCCTTCTCTTGAATCATATTGATAAGTCTGCTCCATAACATAACGATTCAATTCTTGTAAACCAATACCACTTAAATACACGTTTGAGTTTGCTCCCGAAAATGCTATGTGCTTATCTCTATTGCCTACCAAAATACCATCCATATCCGTTAATTTATAATCTGTGAATGGACAAACCATATTTTCCTCACGAAACAACATTACTTGTGATACACGATTTAAAGGAAAGAAATTTGTGATTATATGAATCATATACTTTCTTTTGTTTTCGTCTTTAAAGTAGTTCTCTATCTTTTTATAAACAGGTGGGAATGGAATGTATTGCTTCAATTCAGATTGATTATTTTCAAGTAACCACTTCCTATTTTTTTTAGCAACCATTTTTCTGTGTTGAGATTTATTTCGTTTCCAATCTTCTTGGTACTTTTCTTTCTCAACTTTTTGTTCTTCTACTTTTTGTACTTGTAAATCATCCTCTGAAAGAATGTTTTTCAAATCACTTAACGAATTGTAAGTTTGTTTGCTCATTTTGTCTGTTTTACTGATGTACTACTCTTATAAACTGAAAATCCTTTTGTAAGGTCTTTATTTTGTGAAATGATAATCTTATCATCAAACTCGTAAACGATATAATGTAACTCGTTTTTGTAATAAATAGGCATACCCTTATTTACATTGTTCGAGTTAGTCTTGTCGTTAATAACCTCATTTTTAATATTCGATTTTTTCGCCATTTTTTTGTCGTTTAATTTGTTGATTAATTTTTAACAATTCTGCCCTTGTAATCGCTTTCAAATTGGAAATATCATCATCGTTTTTATCTCCGTTGATATGAAAAATAACCATACCATCGGGAAGTGTTCCGTTATGTTGTTCCCAAATTACTTTAGGTCTGCGTTTACGTTTATTTGCACCATCCCAAAGATATGCACAATCTACTTTATTAAACTGAACTCCACCTTTCCAAGATGGGTGTTCTTCGCCAACTTTCTCCCCAACTTTAAATTCTGACTTAGGGGATAGTCTTATGCCTTTTTTACCTTTGTTCCAAGCAATATTTCCTTTTTTGAATGTTCCTTTATTCATATCCATTCGGGTTTATTACGTTTAGTCCATTGATGTAATTCGGATTTTCCGAACTTGTAATAATTCCTGTAACTTTCAACTGAACAATCTACCTTAAATTCTTCGGGCATAGCCTTTGCAAATGGTGTTCTAAAGTCAACTTCTAATACAGGTAAATTTTCTAATGCCCATTGAAAGATTAACATACATCTTTCGTGCTTTACTGAATTATATCTGAATCTGTATTCTTCAACTAACTTAATACCGAACTCACAACTCCAAATGAAGTTGCTAATATTCTCTCTTATCCACAAACTACAAGGGTGCTTGTCGTGTGAATTTGAGTTTCCCATAAGTAGTTGGGGTATCGGTGCTTCCCATAATTCCTTGTCATAATAGACAAAAGAAATCATCTGTGCCGTTTCTAATGGCATCTTAACTATGTGTCTATCAGTATGATAGGTTGCACAAGTCGTTGTGTCGTTATCTACTCCAAAAATATTCATCTATCTTCCTATATATGTTACGAATCACAAAAATAGGAAAAGAAATGAATAAAATGACTAAAATGAAAAATATTTTACTAAAAAAATTAGCACCAAATAAAAAGAGTATTGCGATTATATTAAAAAGTATCTTCAACATTATAACTTAATTTTACCAACTGAACCTTTTGAATAAAAATTTTCTTCTATTTCGGGGAGTAAATAATGTTTTCTCAAAGTAGCAGAAGAATGACCTATCTTTTGAGATACTTTCTTTAAACATAAATTGAATATCTTTATTCTATCTTTTTGTTCATTAACCTTTCCGTATTTACTAAGTTCATTTATCATTAAATGATTTGCATTGTACCCACGAATATCTTTTGATTTTGCACCAAAATTATCTAAGTATCTATTAACTCTGTCGGGTTTTATTCTGAATCCATCAGAAGTAATGAATAAAAAGTCTTTGTTTTTTCTTTTTAAAGATTTAAGAATGTCAAATGAAGTCTTATCAGAAAATGATTTAGAATGGCTTACACCACTCTTACCAACATAAACCAAATATATTTTTCCATTGCGTAAAAATATATGATGATTTTTTAATTGGCTTATTCCGAATCTTCCATTTGAAGCAGAATTATCATTCCCAACACGTTCAGAAGTATTCATCATAATTCGTATAATAAGAGCAGTAATTTTATTCTTTTCATCACTACCTTTTAAATCTTTACGAATCTGTAATTTCAATCGGTTAATATTATCACGAAGATTATAGATGCTATCACGTTTGTAATCCCATCTTGCCTTCAATTTTTTTGGAGATATATTTTCTTTCATTGAATTTGTTTTTGTTCAACGTATGAATTTGTAAAATGATAATCTACCATTTCTTTAATCATTTTCTCAAAGTCATAATCAAAATCAATATCTACCTTTGATAATAATTTATCAGAACAACCTCTTAAATAATCTAATTCTTCATCACGTTTATATTTTTCTGAAATAACAACATAATCTCTATAATCTAAATCGAAATGAGAAAATGCAACTTCACAAAGATATTCTACTGAATATGTTTTCCCTGTACAACAAATAAAATCATCGGGTTCACATTCATTCAACATTTGCCACATAACACGAACATAATCTTTACTATGCCCCCAATCTCTGAATGTTGATATAGTTCCTAATTCTAATTTAGAACGAATACCTAATTTAATTTCTGCAACGGCTTTAGTAACTTTTCCTGTTACGAAATTAGTTCCTCTGCGTGGACTTTCGTGATTAAATAATATTCCACAACTAATAGGCATATTATATGCTCTGCGTAAGTGTTGTGCGTAAACGTGTGCCGATAGTTTTGATATTCCATAAGGAGAAACAGGCATCATTGGTGTAGTTTCTCTTTGAAATCCATCTTCATCAACACAATTACCAAACATTTCAGAACTACTTGCTTGATAAATTCGTGGATTATTTTTTTGTGTTAACTGAATTGCTTCAATCAATTTAATGAATCCTAAATAATTAGCATCCTGCGTGTATAGTGGTTCTTTAAATGAAATACCAACATTTGACATAGCACCAAGATTATATACTTCATCAAATTGATATTTACTCAAAATTTTAAGTAATGAAGATAAATCCGTTAAATCTCCATAATGTAAATCAATGTTATCTCTTATATGTTCTATTCGTTCAGTTTGATTTTCAGCAACAGAGTGTCGTCTAATGATACCTACTACTTTATATCCTTTGTCTAATAGAAATTCAGCAAGATATGAACCATCTTGCCCCGAAATACCTGTAATTAATGCACACTTCATAATTTTAAATCTTTTTTATTGTTTTCGTATTTATCTGTAAAGTAGTTTATTGTTTGTTCTAATCCACTTTGTAATGGAGTAAGTTTAAAGTTGTACTTATTACAGAAATCAAGAAATTTTAGATTGTTTGTATTCTTTTTGCTTTGACCATTTGGTTTAGTCTTATCGAAGAAATAACTGCGTGGTTCTTTAAGAATAATACTTTCAAGCATTAGAACAATTTCATTTATTGAATATCTCTCATTAGGTGAAATTATCATTTCATCAAAACGAACATTATTTAATAAAATAATTTCTATGATTCTTGGAATATCATTAGCAAAAAGAAATTCTCTGATAGGACTACCATCGCCCCATATTTCTATTTTGTATGATTTATCTTGCGTTGCATTATAAAACTTTCGTATTAATGCAGGGATTAGGTGTGAAGATTCAAGATTATAATTATCATTGAATCCATATAAATTACAAGGAATTAAATTTTGATAATTAAAACCTCTTTCCCTTGCTATTTGAGATAAAACTTGTGTCATACGTTTTGCATACGCATAAGGATAGTTTGAGTTGTGTGGCTCTCCGAAATGTAAATCAGATTCACTTAAAAATTTTTCCGATTTAGATAATTCATCGGGAAAAATACAGGTAGATAAAAAAGAAATCAAATTAGGAACTTCTGCTTTCATAGATGCTTCAATAACATTCATATTGATAAGCATATTGTTCTTAAAGAAATCAAATTTATAATCCATATTGGCTTTTACTCCACCAACTTGACCTGCACAATTAATTATTGCAGATGGCTTATAGTAATTTATAACATCAAGTGTTCTCTGAAAATTAAGTAAATCAACTTCTTTTCTACCCAATTTAATCCCATAATCAAATGAACTACCAACTAATCCATTTGCTCCTAAAATTAAAACATCATCCATTTATCTTTTTGTTTTAATACTTGAACTTAATCGACTGAAAAACAAATTGATGTTGTCAAATGTGTAATTCAAAAAGAATCTTAAAAATAAACTCAATCTAACAATCAAAAAGAATCCTATCATTATCAAAATCCCTATAAGAAATCCTAATAAATACATTGTTGTATCACTCATATTACACTTTCAAAATTTAATTCTACTATGTGGGTATCACAAAAAATATCGAATATAGATTTTACTAAATCAAAATTGCTTGATTTTAATAAAATATCATCGCAAAATATATCTAATTTGCATATATCACCTGCAATAGTATGCGTTGTTGTTAATCTGCAAATCTCTTTAACATCTTCGTTTAATTCATTCACAGAAACATAATATGTATTAGATTTTTGAGCATAAGAAATTATTAATGAATGTTTCCATTCATAATTCAAACTTGGAATCAAAAAAATCACGTTCAATTTGCTATTCTGCATACAAATAATGATTATTTAAAAGAATAACAAAAATAGGTAATTAATCATATTTTTCATCAATAAAGAGAAAATATATTTTATTTCATAAAAAATCAATAATTTAGTCTTTTGAAAAAAAGAATTTATGAAAAATAATACAACAACGATGGTTCTTGCAAGTGCAGGTGCTTTGGGTGGTTTATACTACGCTTTCAAAAAGAAGAAAGGATTTTGGGGATATGCAGGATTCTTTGTTTTAGGAAGTATTGCAGGACATTTAGCAGGTAATATAATTACTGCGGTTATTCCTCAACCAAAAGGTGCTAATGAGCCTACAAAAGATGCTAAAACTACTGAAAGTACAGATGAAAAATCTAATGCTTCGGGTGAACAGATTGGAAGTCAGCCTTGTTTGAGTAGCAATAGTAGTGCTTGTAAGTCTGCGTGTGAAAAAATGGGTGGAACATTTAATGAAAGTGGCGACAGAAAATGTTATAAAAATGGTATGCCTATTTCGGGTGGAATGTTTGGTGGTGCTAAACAAGTTCAAGGAAGAAACGCATAATTATTTTATTAAATAACTATGGCAATTAAAAAATACAAAAGGGTACATACCAATAAAATGGCTTTTGATAAACACAAGAAAGGTTTAAAAAAACGTGATGCAGTCATTGAAAAGATTGAAGGTATGACTATATATTATCATTTCAAAGATTAACGGATGAAATTAGATAGAGGTGATGTATTGGGTTTCATTATCGGAGTTACTACTTCTGTGATAGCAAGTATAATTTGGGATAAATACAAAGAACGTCAGAAGCAACTTGAATATGGTGAAAAGAAAATTATTGAAGAAATGAAGTCAGAAATTGATGGTCTTAAAATGCACATTAATTCAATCAAAAATTCTTAATTAATTATTCTAATTCTGTTATTTCACAACTATAAGTGCAGTCGGGAAATCCACTACACCCTAAAAATCTATGCCCATATTTATTCTCTCTTTGAACGAGCCAAAATCCACAACAAGGACATTCGTATTGAAGTAATTTGTTTTCAGCATCTAAAATACTAAATGATAAATCTTCTTGCCAAGTTTCATCAAATTCAATTTCTTCTAATTCACCAATAATCATATCGGTTTCTAAATCGTAAAGAAAAAATAGGAAAAAACTATTTTGTTCTAATATATATCTATCAATATATTCATCATATACAAAAGGAGATTTTATAACCATTTGTATTGTTGGATAACTATAAATAGTTTTTACATAGTGAAATGAATTAGTACGAGAATTATTAATGGGCGAAATCTTTTTATCGAAATCGCCCAAAAATTCTTTTAAAAATAATTCAATTTCATTCATTATTGAATGACATAAATGATTTTCGTTAAACTTACTTTAATCAAGTTGTAGTCAACGGTATCTTCCAATACTTTCGCTACAATCTCATTTACTTTGTCAATAGTTGAAGTTTCAACGCACATATTTAATCTGATTTTCTTTTGATTTTCTCCATCATCATCTAATGAAGAATAAGAAACAACGGCATTGAAAAAATATCCACCATCTTCATCATTTGTCAAAACATAAGAGTAGTTTTCACGTTTGATTGATTGCACCAAAAATTCTTCTTTGGTTCTCATACCCATTTCTTCGGTAATTTTTGCTTCTGCATCTGTAAAAGATACTGCATTTACCAAAAAGGTTTCATTCATTCTTTTGTACCCATCTCCATTTTCTGCTAATTTTAGGTACTTTACGTTTACTGAAAATAAACTATTCATATTACTCGTTTTTATTTGTTACTGATTAATTAGTTAATTTAGACAATTCAATTTTAGAAAATTCATCAAGTTCATCTTTTGTAAATAATGACAATTGATTATCCTCGTAATATGAATTTACATTATATTGACCACCTTGCCTTTGACGTTCTTCCCAAGTATCACCTCGTAAGTGAGGAAAATCTTCTTGAACCTTTTGCCAAAGTCTTTTAATTGTATGCACGTTTGAAAAATAGGTATATTCACCATCTTCGTTCATTTCAAATAATTTGTCGAAATAACTTTCTTTTGTAACTTTTTTAGAAAGCATTTCCAAACTATGTATTTCTTTGATGCAAAGCATCCAATCATCCCTTGTGTCAACTTTGTTTGAAAGGGTATGATAAACTAATCCGATTAATGAAATATTAAGATTCATATAAACAAACTGATTAATTTACGAGAAACAACTTCGCCACTATCATCTAATGTTGTTTCAATTTTCGTGTTAGGAACGAATGTAACGGCATCTGATAGTGAGTACGAGCCATCGGGATTTCTTTGTTGAGTAGTAACTTGAACAACGCAACCAATTCCATCTATTTGCATCGCTTTTGTTGATTTCATCCAACCTTCATTTTCGCTTGATGCTTTACTAATAAGTTTGAATGTGTCGCCATTTCCAAAAAATTGAATGTCTTTCACGTTTTTTGTTGCACCATTTGAATCGGTGTTGTGTAATGATTTTACAGGATTCATATTATTTGTTTTAAAATTTTAAATTGTAAAGTGATTTCTTATAATAGCATCCATATTTTTCATAACAACGAATACTTTTGGTATTTGTAAAAACCTAAAAAATATAATCTTCTTTGCTATTGAAAATAATGCCATAATGAAAATAAATAGGCTATAAAAAGTATAAACTAATATTCGCCTTAATAAACTCCAATGTGCTACTGAATCTTTATTAAATGATAATTCAAGTATTGCAGTAAATTTTTCTTCTAATTCTTTTTCCTCATCCATATTAATTAACAATTGTTTCTTTTGATTCTTTTTTATTAGCATACTTCTTTAAAAATCTGCTAACTATTTTTACTACTAAAGGAGATTCTAAAAATTCCTTCGGATAGTCGATTACGGACATCTTACAACCATTTTCAGAAATATTCACTTTCTTTATTTCCAATTCGGGAAATTTCGCTTTCAAGCATAGTGAAATATTCCTACCTAAAGAGGTCTTTTGCGTTTTGGTTAGTTGGATTTGCTTGTTCTTAAAAAAGGTATTTAAAATCATATTTTTATTGCGTTAAAAATTTGTCTTATTTCTCTACCTAAATCTATATCATTAGGTGTTGTTTTTACCAATTCTTTTATCAATATTAGTGAAAGTGTTTTTTCATCATTTGATAAATCCTCAATATCAGTTTTGTTGTCGATAATAGAATTGAAATTTGCTAAAGTGTAATTATGAAACATTCCTATCTCACAATTGTAATTAGACAGAAATTCATTAAGTCGAATAATTGTAAAATTACCTACTGCTCTTAATTCGCATAATTCCTTTTTTGATTTTTGTAGTAATTGAAAATAATTATCTACTGAACAATTAAATTTCCAAAAGAAATTATCATAATTAAATTCCTCATTGTGATAGAATTTATTAATAAGCGAAGAAGATAAGAATTTAATGTCAATATTATTTGACTTAATAAACTCACTTAAAGAATCAGATTTGGGTAAATTCTTTGTCATATCAAATGATTTTAAAATTAACAACTCAAATTATCATCTTCTACAATAACGGCATAACCTAAATCTTCCGTATCGTCTGTGTTGGCATCAGAGCCATTTATATCTTCTGCTTTTGTTACATTTTTGAATATGCTTGTAACTACATCTACTGCTAAATTTCCAAATAAATCACGCATAACACCATTAAAATTATTATTCATACTTAAAAAATTATTTATTCTCAAAAATCACTTCCTTAACAATATTTCCATCAACGTATCTGCTGACTTCTGCTTTTGTAATATTAATTGGTTGGTTTACAAATGAAAATATATCAGAAACGAATACATCGTAATCTTTTTTATCTACTAATGTTCCACAACTCAATAATCCATCTATGTATTCAATACTAAATGCTCCAAACGGATTTAAGTGTATAATTTCTTCTGCAATCAAATTGTCAACATCGAAATCTTTTGATTCATCTTTTCTTAAATAATTTCCATCTAAATCTTTCTTGTAAAGAAATGATGATTTGTAACCACAATCAGAACAAAAATTATTTTCCTCACCCGACTTATAGTAAGAAACCATAAGAAAATTATCTCCTTTACAATTAGGGCAATCTAACTTTGTCGAAACCATTTCACTAAAAATATTTTATAAACAAATATGAAAGGAATAAACCTATCAATAAACCAAGAACAAAATTCTTCCTTGCTAATTTTTTTCTATCACTATATCTCATTTTTTTAAATTTTCAAAAATAAATGCAACTACCAAAACAATAATAACTAAAGTGGCTAAACCTGTAAAAAATAAAGAACTAATAAATGATATATTGCTTAACATCTTTATCTAACCATTTAATTATTTTGAAAAAAGTCATTAAATCGGGCATACCACCATTTTCTAATCTCGATAATGTAGGCTTGGAAACTCCTATAATTTTAGAACAATTATCCATAGACAAACCTAATTCAATTATTCTTTTATATTTCAAGTCCTTTTTTAATGCTTCTTTGTCGTAAACTATTTCATTTGTCATAATTTGTATATCGTTTAATTAATTAAAACAATGAAAGACCTGCATTTGGATAATCCAACAAATTATCTGAACTAAGTGTATCATTACTTGTTACCTTTTGATTTTCCCAAAGATGTTGTAGGGTTTCAGATGTAGGAAATCCATCAGCAAATATATTTGCAAAATCCTCAAAAGTTATAAAAGTAAGACTACGCTTTTTGCTTTCATATTGTAGATACCAAACATACATAATCCCCTCACCTGCGGATTGACAAATAACAGAAAGAAAAATAAGAATCCTATCATCAACTTGGTAGTTATGTAGAATAGAAATTCTTTTGTCAATCAATTTATAAATGAAAGGCTTTTCGCTTTCTTGAATTTCTAAAGATTCTCCTTTTAACAATAAGAGTTTCATAAAAATTAAAGATGTTTCATTGTCCATAGGAACTTTGTAACAATCTTCAAACTTTTTAGCAAACAGATTCTCTATTGAATCATTCTGCTTTGTTAATTCAAAATCAATTACTTTCGTCATTTCCTGCTGATTTTAGTGCATCCCTAACTTTTGATGCTAATTCAAAATTCTCATCTTGTACTGCTTTTTCAAGCAACTGCTCTAATACAGGTTTTGGTAAATGGTTTAAATCATCAATCCCAACAACACGAACTTGAACTGAATCATAGTTTATGCCCATTTGTTTGTGAATGTGATTAATAAAGTCTGCAATAAATGGTGGTATATCCATAACAGATTCTTCGGGAACGTCTTTTGATTTCTTTTTTACAGACTTCTTTTTACCATTTAAAGTTTCAGAAATAATCGTTGGGTGTTCGTTTACATAAACCCATTTTTCAACATCGTCTTGGTGTACAAACTCTGAACCCTCATCATTTAGAGAAAGCATAAATATACCCTCTGTTTCTATATACCTGCCGATATAGTTAATGAAATCATTATCATTTAAAGTAAAAATGATAGGTCTGTCGTCAATTGGGAAACCACTTTGATTTGCCTTAATTTGTTTCTTTGATGCCATAGCGTTAAATAATTATTCACAAAGATAATATTATTAGTGATACAAAAGTAATGTTGATGAAAAATAGTTATCAACAATGATACGTTGAACAGATGTTTCATAATCCTATTTATTTTTTTAAATTTGTTTTTCAAAATTTTGTTATTAAAAAATAATTACCAATGGGATATAAAAGGGTAAAATCAATTCTAAATAAAGAGCAAGAAAAACAATTCCAAGAATGGATGGAAGATGGAAATGTTATCGAATTTCAAGATGGATATGCTACACAAGATGCTCAATATGGAAATAGACTTAAAGATTTAGATGCTTTGAGAATGTACTTTTATAAAGAATTTATCAAAGGTCAATATGCCGTTGGTGGTGAAGTTGGTGATTTGATTAAATTCAAAAATTTAGACAATGAAGTTCTTGTTGGTCGAATTAATAATGTTTTAGGAGAAAATAGATATTCAGTTTCTTCGGGATTCGGTTCATTCCTTGTTGATAAATCAAATTATGTTGGTGAAGTTGAAGCACCTGCTCCGAGAAAGAAATTTTTAGGGATTTTTGCAGATGGTGGTCAAGCAACTTTTGATGTTACAAAATTAGATTTAGATAATTCAATTAGTAGTAGAGTTTATTATACAGGAGTTGATGATGAAATAAATAAAATTTTACAAAATGATTACAAACCTGTATATGATTTTGATAAAAAAGGAATTGAATGGGTTTATAAAAATACACGCTACGAAAGTAAAGATGAAGATTTAATTCAAGAATTAAAAGAAGCGTTGGCTGAAAGAAATAGAGGTATAGTTGATATGATGAGATTAAATAAACAATTACCAATAATAGAAAGTAAATATGGTAAAGATGTTAATTTCGCAAAAAAAATGCACCAACAAGCAAAAGACTTCTATCAAAATAAACTTTGGAATGAAAAATCAATCAGAGCAAATGAGGTGTTCATAGATTATTTGATTTCAAGATTGAAAGAAAGTAAAAAAGAATTTGCGAAAGGTGGTAATGTATCTTCGATTGAAAAAAAGGTTCAAGAAGTAAATCGTCTAATTGAATTAGCAAATAAAAATGATATTTCAGTTGTTGATTCAAGTTCTACTTGGCAATCACCTATGAAATACAAACCTATCAAATATTCAAATGGAGTATTGTATGTTGAATACAAAGAATTGGATTTATACAAATACAACCGAACAGGAGTATCTAATTGGGAAACTAAAAAAGAAAAGGTTCTTAAAAGAAATATGGAGTTTGATAATCCATTGAATGATATTGCTAAAATGTATAGAAAAGCATTAAGAGAAGCGAATATTGATTATAAAAGTGCTGAATCAAAAATTAAAGAGCCTAAAAAAGAAGATACAGGTTTTGATGATGCAGGAAGTTCTATGGTTTTGTATCACGAAAAGAAAGGAAACTTTATGTTTCCTAAAGGACAAGTATATCTATATCTATATGATGTTGAGGGAAGTGTTAATAAATTAGAAAATGGAGAATTTGATTGGGTATTTTATCCATACGCATCTTTAAGTATGATGGGGCAAAGTGGATTTATTCCCCCATTAAAAAAGATATGGACTAAAAAATTCCAAAAAGACAATAAAGGTTCGGAGCATTTATTAGGTGTCATTAAAGCATTTTTAATTGACAAAGAGAATGGAGAAAAAGAATTATATATTGATATGATGTCAGTAAACCCTACTAAAAAGAAAAAGGGTATTATGTCATATATGATTAAAGAATTACGAGATACTTTTAATTTATCACAAGACCAAGTTACATTTAGCGACCTTACAGAAGAAGGTAAAAAATTCGTTGGTAAAAAAACATACGCTGATGGTGGAGATATTCCACATAAAGATAAAATGTTTCAGTTGCCTTTGGAAATGGTAGTTTATGTACCATCTACGCAAGATGTAGATAAGGTAATTTCTGTTGATGAAATGGAAAAACGTGTTAATGAAGTAAAAAAATATCTTGCATCTAAATTTGGTGGCTACACTTCTTCTGATAAATTAGGTGGTTATGTTGATAGCACAGGTAAACTTGTGAATGAAGATATTGTACAAGTTGTAGCATTTTCAACAAAAGAAGCATATCAAGAAAATAAAGAAGAATTAATCAATAAATTATCTGATTGGGCAAGTAAATGGGGGCAGGAAGCAATCGGATTTGAATTTGAAGGTGATTTAATGTACGTTCCACAGAAGTTTAAAAAAGGTGGCGATGTAAAAAAAAAAATTAATTTTTACTACGACAAGTACGAAAGTGGTGGATATGTAGGTGGTGATGTTATAAAATTTAATTATAACGGAACTGAATATACTCGTAAAGTAGAAAGTGTTGATGAAAATGGTAACGCATTAGTAAATCTATTCAAAACACAAAAAGCAATTATTAATCCTGCTGATATTAAAGAAATCAAAAAGGAATTTGATGATAAGTCAGTTATTGTTAATAAGATTGGATTGAATGAAGCAAACGCTGATTTTTTACTTTCATTAAGTCCTACTTTTGCCGTTTGGTTGGCAGATGCTATTGTTGATGCAAATACTAAAATCACCAAAGATGGATTAACAAGAGAAGAAGTAATAAAATTTCTCAATAATGATGTAATGATTATTACTCAATTACGAGAAAGAATTAGGGGTATTTTAGATTGGTTACAACACCCAACAACACGCAAACAAAACCTGCGTGAATTAACTTTTGAAGAAGCAGTAAGGAAATCAAGAGAATGGCACGATGAATTAAAAGTTCAAGGTGGTGATATTAATTTCCAAGAGCCAAGTGAAAATATCGTACTAAAAGAATATCCCGAAAATGATAATGGAGTTAAATACTATTGGGTATATATTCCACAATCTTATTGTGATGTAGAAAGTCGTAGAATGGGGCATTGTGGTAGAACAGGTGCAAGTTCATTAATTTCATTACGTTCAATTAGACCATATACAGAAACAGATACAATTACAGATTCTCACGTTACTATTGCTTTCGATATTAACGATGGATATATCTATCAAGCGAAAGGTAAAAGAAATCAAAAACCTGCTGAAAAATATTACCCTTATTTATTTGATATTGTTAAATTATTGCTTCAAGGAAAATTAAACGATAATTTAAGATTAAAATACGAAGCAGAAGTTCACTATTTAAGTGTTCAAAAAAGAGTTTTATCTAAAATGATTGGTGATTTAGATAAAATTTTTGAAGATAGCGAAATAGATGCAATACTATTGGAAATATACAAAAACGAATCAACAATTAAATTGGCACTTGTTGAGAAAGAAGTTATTGATGAATTAAAAAAACAGAACGATGCTTTAATTGAACAATACCTTGAAAAAGTAAAGAAATATTCATTAGACAAGAGAATTGTAGATGAATTTATAAGTAGTCCTCGTTTGATGTCAAATAATTACAGAAAATTAGAAAAAGAATTAGAAGAAATCAACAATAGATTAGAAGAAATTGAAGGTATAGAAATATCTTCATTCAAAGGATTCAGTAGAGAGTATGCAAGTAGTCAAGATTATGGTTGGCAAGATATGACCAATGAGCAAATCAAGGAATTATATGAAATTGATTCAGAAATATTCAATGATTTTGCAGGAAGATATATGCTTTATGAAGCAGGTATGATTGATGAGATTCCAAGTTCAGATGTGATTATCGAAAAAGATGTCAAACATATTGCAGATTTGTTAGGTATGGACAATATCAGAGAAGATATATTTGAAGATTATTTCAATGGTTCTGTATATGAAATTTATGAACCCGATTTTTCATATTACTATGAAAATGCAGGAGATTATGTGGAAGAATTAAAAGGAAGTAATTATGAAGATGTAATTGATAAGATTGTAGAGATAACAGGTTTAAAAAAAGAAGTAGTAAAAGAAAATGGTGCTAAACATTATTTAGTGGGTGATGATGAAGATTTTCCAAAAGAAGATTTTGATGATATATCAAGAGCAATAGCAAATGCTATGACAGAAGCAGAAGCAAATTTTTATTCAGATGTATTTTATTCTAAATTAAAAAGGTCTTTAGAAGATTTAGGTGAGGTTGTTGAATTAAGTGATACAGGAGTAATATTAAAAATAAACTTAATAGATAAGTTGAGTGTTGGTGCTATTTCTTCATATATGAAAGACCTTGATAGTGAAAATCTTGAAGATGTATTTTGGGAAGCACAAATTCAAGGGGATATTGAATTGCCAACTTTTTATTTAGGTGATATTTTTGTTGATGCTGAAAATTGGCAAGATTATTTTGATATTAATAATTATTAATTAAATTCGTTTTTATGCTTGGCTTTAATAAATACATTGGTAAAAGTGTAATCACAAAAAACTTGCGTGGTGGTTATTTAAGGTATCACGTTATAGGATATTCAAAATTACTTGGATATAAGTTGTATGAGCCAAACACAAAGACAATGGTAAATATTAATGAAGAATCTTTTTTAAGACAATATAAAGTAACAGAAAATGAGTGAATGGTCGAAGTTAAGACAAAAGGATATTGAAAAAAGATTTGATGAAGTTTTTAATCCCGAAATGCTTTATGGTTATCAAGCGATAGTTTATGATGATGCTTTAATGAGAGCAAATCATTTTGGAACTGATTGGAAAACGGAAATGGAAAAAGACGAAGTTTTATTTAACTTTATGTGTGATTTCCTCGAACAAGAAGGTTTTTCAGTAGAAGATGTAATGATGAATTAATACGATAAATATGGCTATTTTAGATTTATTAGACCCAAGTGAGTATGTTGATAAAGAAACATATATCAAAAGATTAGATTTATGTAACACTTGCCCCGAAAGATTGGAAGCAAGTAAAGGAAATAAATTAACCAAATTCAGCAGATGCCCCGAATGTGGTTGCTTTATAAGATTGAAAGCAAAATTAAAAACAGAGCAATGTCCATTAGGAGATTGGTAAATATATTTATAGATTTGTAATACCTTTTTTCTCAATCGCAAGGGAATCATTTATCGAAAAGATAAGATTCCCTTTTTTTATACTTCTAATATTAGAATTTAATTTATATTTTTGTTTATCAAAACGATACAATAAAAGCAAATTATAGTAGGGGTGTATAAGTTCATTCCTACTTTTTTTATAAGACAAAGTGGTTACTCTAAACAAAGAACAAATATTAAAGTATGTGTTAAATAATCCCGATTATTTCGACTTTATGCAACAAGAAATAGTTGGTAGATTAAACATAAATGAGGATTTGACAACTAAGCAAATTCAAAAGAAATTTATTGAAGAAATCTATGAACCACTTACAAAAGAGGAAATAGAAAAATTATTACCTGCTTCTCAAAAGGCAGAATCAGAATTATATCCTGTTCTTCATAAAATGGGAATAAATATTACTGAACCTATGAAATGGGTAGTGATTAAATCAAAGGATAATTATAATTGGAATCTTTGTTATACACAAGGGAACGTAATTATACTATCTCAAAAGAAAATAGATAGTGGGAAAGATTTAGCAAGAACTTTGGCTCACGAAATGGTACATATCTATCAACGTAAATATCCAAAACTTTTCAGAAAATTCTACAAAGAAAAAATGGGATTCAATGATTTTATTCCAACTGAAAGGCAATTAGAAAGTATTGATGAGTTGGGTATTAACAAAATATATGTTCAAAACCCCGATTATTGCGAAATAGGTTTAATGATATTTAAAAATAAATATTTACCTATATCTGTTATTCTTGAAAATGGTAAAACACCTGTAAATATCGTTCTTGAAGTTGATGAGAATGGAGTGAAGTGGGATAAGAAAAGTTTTGCTATGAATAGTTATGACAAAATGAAACTTGACCAACCAAATGAAATGTTTGCGTATTCAGTAACAAAAAATATTAAAGATGGAGAATAATGAACAAATAGGACTTGATGAAAAGTCAATTATCCTAAATAAGATTTTAGGTGCAGGTTTAGTTGGACTTGGTATTTATGGATTATATATGGCTTTAAAAATATATAAGCAAGGATAATCAAAAGTCATAAAATAAAAAGTAGGTAATTGCTATTCCAATACCTGCAAAAACACCAAGACAATATCCAATTAAGAATCCCGACCAATAGGAATCATTTTTTTCTTTAAAGAATTTCATTAGGAATTATTGTTTATCTATGTTTAAACAATCAATATGGTATTCATCCATTATTTGTTTTCCTACACTAACATCAACACTTGAAAAAAGAATTTCAATTAATTCTTCTAAAATGTTTTCGTTGTCTTTTAATTGACGACTTAAACAAGCCGAATCTTCACTATATATCATTTCTTTAGCGAAAAAAATAGAAATCATTTTTTCTGCATCTGACTTAATGAATACATCATTATCATAGGCTAATACAAATTCTGCTATTGCCGTTCTTTCTTCTTTTGTAAAATCTTCAAACTTCATAATATGAGATACTTTCCTCAAAAGTAAATAATTAAGTTTATTTAAAATATAAAATAATACTAAAAAATAAGATAAAAAATTATATTTTTGTTACTCTTTGAATTATTGTGGAAAAATTAAATAAATCTCAAATAAAAGTATTGTTGTCTGTTCTTAAAAAAAAGAACTACACAATTTATACTAAACCTTACCAATTAAATATAGTTGGGAGAAGGACTAATAGCACTAAGCCAAATAGTTTTGATGATTGGATTTATATTTTCTATAAGGATGAAGATGGTAATTGGGAAGGCTATAAAGCACCAATCACTACCGATGCAGGTACTTATTGGTTGAAAAATCCAAGTCTAAGTAAAGGAACTGCGTTATTAAAAGCAGGTCAATACAAAGATACATACAAAATTGATAAGCATAGGTCAAGTTATTACGCATTAACTCAACGACTTAAACCTGTTGTTGTTATTCGTGATTATAATAGAGATTCAATTTTAGACTTCAACAATGGTAGAGAAGATAAGGGAATGTTTGGAATAAATATTCATAAAGCATCTACCATCGGAACTCAAAAGTACGTTGATAAATCATCAGCAGGTTGTCAAGTCTTTGAAAACACAGAAGATTTTGAAGATTTTATGGATATGGCATACAAACACAAAGATTTGTATGGAAATGTATTCACATACACACTAATTGACGAGAGAGCCTATAATCGAAGCAGGTTAAAAAGAAGATTAGTAATAGGAACATCTATTTCGGTATTGTTAATTGGATTAGGTATAGGTTCTTTTTATCTTTATAAAAAATACATAAAAAACAAATAAAAATATGGCACAAGGAAGCACAAAAGGTATAGATAGCGAAAAAATGATAGGAACTATGGTTTTTATAGGTCTTGGAGTTATTGTTTTTTTTACGGCTTATCGTATATCTAAAATGATAAAAGAAGTAAAACAATCAGAAGGAAAAAGTATTTAGTATTCAATACGTTTACTGAATCATTTTATAACAAAATATTTAAAATATTTTCGTTTTTTATTTTTACTAAGAACTAAGAGATTTCTTTTACCTCTTTTTCTTACTTTATTCATTTTTTTCTGATTATACTTTGTAATCTTACGGATATGATTTTGTCTATCATAGCCGTTATCATCATCAATTCTATGTTTGTTATAACTTACTTTTGGTGAACACGAAATAAATAAGACTAATATCATTAAAAAACGAACCATAAATTTACTACTTTTGATGTTTGTAAATATAAAATAATTGGTTTATTTTAAATAACTTTATTCATAATATTTAATATAAAATATGGCAGGTTCACAACAAGGATGGAGAGGAACAGGTGGTGGTGGTGGAAGTGGAAGTGTAACTTCTGCATCTAATCTCGGCACAGGGTTAGGAGTATTCAAAGCAAAAGTCCTACAAGACCTTCAATTCCGTTCTCTTTTAGAATCCAAAGGAATTAGTCTTGCTTTTAGTTTAAGTAATGATGAAATAGAAATTGGATTAGATACCGATGTGGTTGGTATTCAAGATGGTACAGGTTGGTACACGTTTTATAGCAGTTTGGCTCTTGCTTTAGCATCAGCAGTAAGTGGTGATGTAATTACTTTATTTTCTAATATTACTCAAAGTACAAATAGTCCAATAACAATAAGTAGCGATATTGTTATAAATCTTAATGGATATACATATACATATTCACCTGCCGACACTTCATTTGCTATTATAGGAAATAGTGGAACATTGAAAATGTATAATGGAGTAGTTGAAAGAACTAATTCGGTTCAAGGTAGTTTTGGGTATAATCAAGGTGGTGTTTTAAACAATAAAGCAACAGATGTTTTTTTAGAAAATGTATTTCTTGTAAATCAAGGTAAATGCGTTTATAGAAATGGTGGAAGAATATTCGGTGGAGTTATTATTGGTGGTAGTGCTACTTTTAACTTCTCTGCTTATAATGAAGCAGGTGGTCGTTGTTTTAATACGATATTTTATGGAACAGAAGCCGTTTATAATGAACCTTCTGCAAGTTTAAATAATTGTGTTCTTGTAAATGAAACAAATCCTGCACCTGTAAGTAATTATGGTATTTTGGATAATTGTACGATATTCGGATATGATAGTCTTTTAAGTGGTGGTGTAGCACAAAATTGTTCTTTTGTTGATGATAGTAATTCGGGAACGAATGTTGTTCAAGCAATTAATAAAGCAAATGTTTTAAGTTGCACTATAACATCTACCAATACCATAGCCACACAAAATACTATTGGTTTAAATGCTCAAAGTGGTTCTGTAATTCAGAATACATCAGTAGCAACATTAGGAAATTCTTCTTTAGTTTTAGGTGATGAGTGCTTAGTAACAAATTCAAGTTTTACTATTGCTTTTAGTGGAAATACAAATACTCCTGTTGTTATAGATATTCAAGGTCGTGGTAACTTTCTTGCAGGTAATTCATTTAACCATAATAAAACATCGAATGTTAATTCGATTATGACGATAGGAGAAAATGAAAACGTAATATCTAAAAATGTATTCTTCCAACAAAATAAAGCACAATTTTGTATTGAAGGTGTTGGTGGTGTATGGGATGCTCAAATTATCAATAATGACTTTTTAAATGCAATTACTTGTATAGATACAACAACGATAAATCAAACACAAACAATGCCAACAGATTTGTATGGTAATATTCAAAGATACCCATAAATAAAATAGCAAATGGCTTATAATATAGTTTCAAACGGATTAGTCCAAAGTGCAGGTATAAAATTTACTGCAACAACAGACAATAGTACAGATTGGGGTTCAGTTCCTAATAGCACATATTTCTATGATTTTAATGACCAATTTGTTTACTACAAAGATTCATCGGGAAATGTAATTTCAATATTTGATAATGGTAGTGGCGGAACGGTAACAAGTGTAGGTATAAGTATGCCCCCTGCATTTAGTGTTTCAAATTCTCCTGTAACAGGTTCGGGAACGATAGGTATTACTGCAAATGGAACGGCATCACAATATATTCGTGGTGATGGTCAATTAGCGACATTACCAACAAATTCGGGTGGTGGTTCTTCTGTATCTTACTATTTGAATGGTAGTATCAATCAAGGTACTTTTGGTGGTAATACCTACTATCAAATGAGTAAAACGGCTATTATTGGTGGTGGTACAGATTTTAATATAGCAGTAGATGGAATAGTTGCACGATTTATTACAGATGCGAATGACCCCGACCAATTATCAATACCTAATGGTGCGTGGAATTTACGTTTTTATTTTAGTGCAAGTGCAAGTGGTGGTACTCCCGAATTTTATATTAATCTGTATAAATATGATGGAGCATCTTTTACTTTAATTTCAAGTGGTTCAGCAAATCCCGAAGTAATAACAGGTGGTACAATTATCGACCAATATTTTACATCAATTGGAGTTCCAACAACGGCATTAGCAATAACTGATAGATTAGCAGTAGAGGTATATGTTATTTGTGATGGTAAAACAATCACATTACATACAGAAGATTCTCATTTGTGTCAAATAGTTACAACATTTGCAACAGGATTAACGGCATTAAATGGATTAACTGATTCAGTTCAATATTTCGCAGTAGGAACAAGTGGTACTGATTTTGGTATTAGTAGTAGTGGAGATACGCATACATTCAATCTTCCAACGGCATCTGCTACAAATAGAGGTGCTTTATCTTCAACAGATTGGACTACTTTCAACAATAAAGTAAGTACAAATATTTATGTTGGTGATGGTACATTAACAGGAACGAGGGTTGTTACATTAGGAAGTTACGGAATAAGATTTCTTGGTAGTGCAGGAGCAGGAACTATTCGTTTTGATAAACAAGATGTTGGTTTAGGATTATATACATCATATATTCAATCAATAAATGATATTGGATTACAAGTAATAAATAGCAATAATTCAGTTAGTACATCTATTAACTCGCTTCAATTTGAGATTATTGTAACTGATGGTGTTACTGACACAAGTACATATACTCAATCATCTAATCAGCATACCCTATCGGTAACGAATGGAGTTACTATTAGACGAATAGATATAGCGACAAGTGGTATATCAATCAATGGAGAATATACTTTTCCAAATTTAGATGGTTCGGCAGGTCAAGTAATATCAACTAATGGTTCGGGTACATTATCTTTTGTTACACCAACTTCGGGAACGGTAACATCGGTAGGCTTAACAACAGGAACAACAGGAACAGATATAAATGTAAGTAATTCGCCTATCACAAGTTCGGGAGATATTACTTTAAATATTCCAACTGCTTCTGCAACAAATAGGGGTGCTTTATCTTCAACAGATTGGAGTACATTTAATGGAAAGCAAGATGCTATTACATTAACAACAACAGGAACAAGTGGTGCATCTACATTAGTAGGTTCAACATTAAATATTCCTGTTTACTCATCGGGTGGTGGTGGTGGTGGATTTACCGTTACTACTCAATCGGGAGCATCTTATAGTGCATCTACATCTGATTATGTTTTAATAAACGCATCAACATTCATTTTAACATTACCAAGTGCTTCTGCAAACGCACAAGTAGGAGTTAAAATGATTAATGCAACGGTAACTTCAATACAAGTAAAAACGGCATCAGCAGGTGTTACTATTGATGGTATAGATAGAAGTTCAACAGGACTTGGTTTGTACAATCAATATGATGCTTATGTATTTATTTCTGATGGAACGAATTGGTTTATAGTGTCTTAATTTTAAAGTTATGGCTTATATTGGATTAAATAATGGTTATACCTATGGAACAAAAACGCTAACAGAAATATCTGCTTTAGTAGGTATGTCAACAGGTGATACTGCTTTTTGTACATCTAATAACAGGGTTATGACATACGATGGTAGTTTTTGGGTTTGTGATGATTTTGTTGTTATGAGGAATAGGTCGGGTTCTACAATAAACCAATGGGATGTTGTAATTGTAGAGCAAGGTGGAACAACAACTGAAATTAGTTGTACAAAAACTACAACGGCAGGTAATCCACTAATTGTTGGGGTAGCAGTTTATTCTGCAACAAATGGTTCAAATTGTGTAATTGCAGTAAAAGGTAATTATCAAGTAAATGTTAGGAGTGCAACATCATTAGGTGTAGCCTTAACAACATCAGCAACATCGGGTCAAGCACAAACAAATGCAGGTTCATTTAGTGAGGGTGTGTTTGGTTTTGCAACATCTTCAAGTGCAGGTGCAGGAACGGTAGATTGTATAATAATGGCTAAAAAAGAATTGAATTAATATGGCTTATAGAGGACAATTTTCTAAATTCGGTAATAAGACAACATCTCAAATAGCATCTTTGACAGGAATGGTTACAGGAGATACCGTTTTTAATACAGATTATGGTCAAATGGAATTTTACACAGGAAGTGTATGGACTAACAATAACTCTATATTAGTAACGGCAGGTGCAACGATTACAGAAGGTCAAATATGTCAAATAAACGCAAGTGGACAAGCCGTTTTAATGACAGATACTCCAAATACTAATGCTAAATTAGGTATAGGTATTTGTCAATATGGTGGAACAACAGGTCAAACTATTGTTTTAAGAACGTGTGGGATAGCAAAATGTAAAGTATATAACTTTTCAGTAAGTTTAGGTGGTTACGCACAATTTTCATCAGTAGCAGGTGCTATGGGTTCTACATCATCGCCATCAATAGGTACGTTTGGTCGTATTTTACAAGGTGCAACGGCAGGAACTTTGTGTTATGTGTTTTTAGCATTTATAGAAAGGGCATAATATGGGAATTTTAACAAGAGGTAAATATACGTTTGGTAATAAAACTAAACAACAAATATTGCAGTTAACTACTGCACAGGCATTAACAGGAACTTCAAGTATTGCTAATGGTAGTACAACTATTAATGGTATTGGAACGCTATATACACAAGAGGTTTTTGTAGGTGATGTGGTTAGATTTGGTACTAATACATATAGTTTTATAATTCAAAGTATTACATCGAATACACAAATGGTAGTAACGGTGAGTTCGCCTATTGCTATTGCATCACAGACATTAAACTTGGCTAATCCTAAAAGAATTAAATTTGGTGATTCTGTATTTAATATTACTGATAGATACCCTATGTATTATTCGGGGGATAATACAGGTCTTACAATAGCAACTTGGTTAAAGGGAGAATTTTGTAATGGTCAACTTGCTCCTATTAGAAATGGTTCTGCTAACAATACAATTTTAGAAGGTCAAGTTCTTCAATGTGCAAACTTTTCTAATGGTATTATTCAGCCATACTCATCGGGATTAGACCCTGCAACTGCCGTTACTTATTATTTATCTTATGGTGGTTCTTGCGTTCCAAGTGCAGTATGTGGCATACACAATACAGATGCAAGTGGTGTAATACCTAAAGGTGATTTTACGCAACCAAGTAGTTCTACTTCTGCCGTTATTGATGATGGTGCTACTTCTACTGCTGACAATTGTGGTATTGCGTGTACATCAAATGGTACTCCTGTTGCAGGTGAAGTAGAAATGATTGTTAATTTCCACGAAAGATTATAAAATTATAATTATCTTTGAAGATATTTAATGACTTATTTATAATTTATGGAAAACGAGAGTATAAAGATGAAGTTGACACATTTACAAAATGTATCAGTATTTTATGGGGCAATCTGCGAATTAGCAGATATGAAATTGAGTAATGTAGGTACAATCCTAAATATTATTCGTGCTAAAAAGGAATCAAAAAAGTTGATGGATGAATTTAATGAAGTAAGAGAAAAAATTCTTTTAGATGTATGTTTAAAAGATGAAAATGGTGAACCTTTGGTTGCAAATAATCAATATACTTTTGAATCAGAAGAAATTGCTTTGAGTGTTAAGAATAATCTTGCTGAACTTGAAAAAAAGGAAATTGAGTTAGAATGTACTCCGATTGATATTCATACACTTTCTAATGCACAAGGATTGAAAGCAAACTTAATTGAAAACTTAGGTGAGTTTATTAAATATTAATCTCTACAATCAAACTATAAAAAAAAGAGGGGTATTAATTTACCCCTTTTTTATTTTATTTTAGGTCTTGTTAACCTATAAAATCCGTAAGCCAATCCTACTACTGCAATAGCGATACTTGAATAAAGTAATACAGATTTCCATTTACCCTTTTCATTTGGTTTTTTAGGAATATCTTTTTTATCTAAATATTTATCCTTTTTTAAATCGTAAGTGAAGTGCCAATCTTCTCCTTGTGCTTCACCCCACCACCATCCGTATTTTTCTCCGTTTTTACGAATCCATTTCTTAGCATCTGAACCTTTTACATCAATAGCCATTCCGTAGCCGTGATTTGAACTACAACCATTACTATCTGTTGGATTTGATGCTAAATTACCTACACCTGCTTTGTATTGCTCCCAAGCACACCATTGAGTGAATCCATCTTTGCATTTTCGTTGTGTATAATCCCCTTTTTTACCACAAGGTCTATAACCACTATAATCACCATTTAAAAGTATAGTAACTCCATTCTTTTTAGCATCTTTCTTCATTCTCATATAAGAAATAGATGCAGGTTTATATAATTTCTGCCCTGTATCAATAGATTTTAAAACGTAATCGGGCAATTTACCATTTTCTCCTATTCCTTCTTTGTATGCCATAAAAACAAATGTAAAAAAAAAGGACAAGAAGATTTTCACCTTTGTCCTTATAAATTACCTAACTTATTTAACGTGTCTTGCTATCAAGATAGTGCAAATATAGTCTAAATATCTGAATCAATTAATATTTTAATTCTCGTTTTCAATAATTAAATATGCAGAACTAACAGAGCCATTCAATGTTCTTTTGGCTAAAGTACCTCTTATTATAAATTTCACTTCTTCTCCTTCTATTCCGTTTTCTTTAATGTAATCCCAAAAATCTCTATGAAGAAATAAATTCCTCGATTGATTTTGACCAAAGTAATATTTAACTTGCCAACCAAATTGTTTAGTGTGAATTAAATACCCTGTTAATATTTCTTGTTTTATCATTTTACTAATTCATCTGATTTAAACGATTCTAATTTTTCATTACAAACTGATATTATCATTTGTTTTTCTTCTTCACCCATACAACAACCTGTTTGGACATCTGAAACAAAAGATAAAAGTCTTTTCCAAAAAGATTCATCTTGCGTATAATCTTTCATATTATTCTGATTTAAAATTCTTTTTGCTACATTCTAAACATCTGCTACCATAAACATCTTTCGGTATTCTATTACAATCCTTACATCTATGAACGAATAATTTCTTGCCAAATATCTTAGCGAAAAACCTGTCGGCAGGGTACAATAATATGACATTATCGTAGTTTCTGTAATAATTTGAATCATTCATTTTTGTATAAATTTAAGATTATTAGCGAAGATAATAAATTATTTAATAAAATAATCAAAGTATCATATTTAAAACATCAAAAAATAGAAAAATAATTATATTTTTGTGTAAAATAAAGGAAATGGCAAAGGTAATATTAGAATTTGATTCATTAGAAGAAGCAGACGATTTAAAATCTGCATTAGATGGTTGTAAATGGAAATCAGTCGCTTGGGATATGCAACAATACCTGCGTAATAAATTAAAATATGCAGATGAAGATATGTCCGATGAAACATACGAAGTTTTTGAGAAAGTTCAACAAGAATTGAATACCATAATTTCAGAAAATCAGTTGTATTTAGATTAAATTATATTATATGAAGATTGATAAGAACAATGTATTAGATTACTTTATTCGTAATTATTACCCAACTATCGCAAATAAGATAGAGAAGCAACAGAATGTTTATGGATTATCTAAAATACATTCACACAGGCATATTTCAAGATGTATCATTTATTCAAATTGGTATTGTAATTTCTTAGGTATTAATGAACCAAAAGAAAGATTAAAATTATATCTCGCTATTGCGTTTCACGATTTAGGTAGGCAAGGTGAATTAGAAGATGTATGGGAAAATCAATCTTATGAAATGTATGTTGATTTTATATTGAATAATTTGAAAGCAGATAAAAAAATATTTGAAAAAAATAATGAAATGCTTATCCCTTTATACCCATCTAAATTAAATGATATTATTCACGATGTTGACTGCTTAGACATAATGAGAAGTGGAACAGGTAGGGGTGGTATTATGGGGTTTGATAAAAATTATCTAAATTTATTTAAAGAAGAACCATATTTACAAGACAGACTTATTTCGGGTGCTTGGCAATTAATAAATTTTTCAGATTCAGAAGAATTAGATAATGTTGATTGCCTTAAATTTATTAATGAAAAAATGAAAAATGAATGGACAATAACAATATAAAATTATCCATCTTAATTTGTTCGGTAGAAAATGTAGAAAGGGAAGAAAACCTAAAAAAGATAATCCACGAATTAAAAAAACAAATATCAGAAAACTACGCAGAAAACATAGTTGAGATATTAGTTGAAAAAGACAACGGAACTATGTCTGTTGGAAAGAAACGAAACCTGTTAATTGAAAAAGCACAAGGAGAATATATTTGCTTTATTGATGATGATGATTTTATTTCAATTAATTACATAAATACGATTTTACAGAATCTTACAAAAGATATTCTTATAATTCGTATTCAACACATTGTTGATGGTATAAGAGTTAGAGATATTCAACCGAGTTTGTATATTGATAACCTTGAAACAACTAATGTAGTATTCAAGAATAATCATTTGCATTTATGTCCTCACAAAAGGTCAATAGCCTTGTACAATAAATTCAATGAGATTAATTTTGCAGAAGATTTACAATACTCTCAAAGTATTACAAGATTAATTACAAGTTACGATATTATATTGGATGAAACACCCTTGTATATATACAACGATAATCAGAAAAAAAGTTTAACGAGAAATGTTTAGTGTTATTAAGATGCTGAATCAAAATTTTTACAAATGGTTCGGTCAAAGCAAAATTGTAGATACAAATAATGAGCCTATGGTTATGTATCACAAATCAAGAAGTAAAGAAGTATTTGATGAGTTTCGTTTAGATAATGTTGAGAAAAACGGATATAATCATCATTACGGAATATATTTTGTGAACGTACATTATTCACATTATGTATCTTATCTTGGTGATGGGGTAGAATATTATGTTTATTTGAAAATGGAAAATCCATTTATAATTTTCGATTTCAATAATCAACCACAAGATATGAATGGGCAGAAGTTGATTTTTATTGATGTCAGTAAAGAATATTGTGATAACTTGAAAAGGCAGGGGTATGATGGCATTATAATAAAATCAAGTAATTACGACCAATATATTGTTTTTGAGCCAAGTCAAGTAAAAAGTATTGATAATAACGGAGAATATAAATCGGAAACAAATAATATATTTCAATAAAAAAGAATAAGCAACTATTCTTTTGATGAATCATTTAATTCATTTTTAGTAAGTTGCTTATCCTTATTTCTTCGTTTTCGTGAAGTGTATTTCTTCCAAAAACCTCTAACGTGTCCTGCCCATTCTCCATTTAAAAAGGAGTTCTGTTTATTTCCAACTCTTATTTTAGGCATATTTTTTTACCAATATAACAATCCTAATTGTTGTTTTGCTAACTCTGTGTCTTTTTCGGGTATGCTATCTAAATTAAGAGATATACTCGTACCAAAACATTTACAAGTAGGATAACCTTCTTTGTTAATTCCGAATGAAATAAAACCTGCTGATAGAGGATTGAAGTGTCTAAAATCACTATGTTGCATAATCCCACCAAAAATGATTATTTCATCATTCTTTGTTCTAATGTATTTTACATTATTCATAATTTGAATTGTTTATTTGTTTATAAAGAGTTTGTTTTATTCATTATCTTGTCGTAACACATTCTTATTACTCGTGCATCCCAAAGAGCATTGTGTTTTAAATCTTGCATCAAATTATCCACATCAGAACTGCTAATATTTGAAGCGAACATTTCTCTTGAAATATCGGGGTCTATACCTTTTATTTTGAAAAGAGTACAAATATCATAAGGAATGTAGAATACGTTTTTAGGAATGTTGAAAGCGTGTCCGAATATTTGATTAAATAAAACCCAATCATAAGCAAGGCAATCACTCCACATCTCAACTTCTCCGAATTGTTTTAGCCAATTTGTTAGTTCTTCTTTAAGAACATCTTTATTACATCTTAATTGAATTGAATAGCCATCAAAAATATTATTCGGTGATGGATTATCTAAACTTCTTACTACACAATAATATTCTTGTTCACCATCTTTAGGTTCAGACATAAGTAATTTGTCTATAACATTTGTTTGAAGCCAATCATCAACTTGACTTTTATCATAATCATTTAGTTCTGCATAAAATGTTTTCCCACATTCTGAAACTAAACCAATAGAAATTAAAGTTGTGTGCTGATGCAACCCTGTAAATTCTGTGTCAAAAAAAATCTTTTTCATTCTTATTTTTATTAATTAATTAACGCATAAATTCAAATGTAACCTTGTGGTTAAATGAATCTCCGTTCCCTTGTGCATAAATACCCCAAATTGAACCATTCTTTTTATTTTCCATTTCTGCATAAGTGCCATCTACAAAAAACACTTCAAAGTTTTCGGGTGTGTGATTTTCTATGAAATCCCTCATAGTTTCTTCATTATCGAAATGACTTTCTTCTGTTGACCAAAAATAATCTTCCATACTTTATTTTTTTAATATTTTAAATAACGGATATTCTTTTGGTATATTAAAACCTAATGATAAATGAACACAATAAAAACCCCAAGTCAAAGATAGTCCAATAACCTTCATAGATTTATTAATCGGTAGTGAATATTTAGTGTATGGAATATTTACATAAACTAATCCTATGTATGGAGTTAAAGCAAAATCTTCTTCATTTGTTCTCGTGTCTTGAAAACCACCCATCAATCTAATTAATCTCATTTTCATTACAACTATCTTAAAATTTTAAAACCAAGTAATTTTAATGAATCCACAATAGTTATAAAAACTAAGAATGAAAGAATAAAAAAGAATAAAATAGATATAATTAAATACGTCTTTTTCATATCAAAAAATTAATTCAATAATATTTTCTTCATCAATAATTCTGTGTCCTTTTCCTTTAGCATACCCCATAGATTCGTGCCACAATCCATACTGCAAAGAATACGGATATAATTGAACAATCTCACAATTTAATTCACCTAATCGACTAATATTTGCTTTTACAAATTCACCAATATTGTATTTTAGCATTAAATTATTTTTAGCAACCCATTCTTTGACTGCTTTAGATTTAATTTCTTCTTTCATACTGAAAACACAATCAAGTAATTCAACTAATTCTGCATTAGGATTGAATCCATTTTCTTCAAATTCTTTTGCTAATTCATAGCCGTTATCGTTACTATGATATTCTAATATACTACCTGCGATTTCAATACACTCATCTAAATCATCTGTATCTTCTTCTCCCTCTGACCAATCGAAAACTATTTTACCAACTTGTTTCGCAAGTTCTGTTTTCAATTCTTCATTCCATACAGGTCTATTTAAACCACTTTCGTTTTCTGATTTTATTATTTTTTCTTCCATCTTAAATTCTTTTAAGTATTAAACAACCATCTTTATCTAATTTAGGCTCTCTTTTTGATTCAAGTTTAAATCCTTCACTCACCTCTGTATATGGTTTAGTAATTATTTCTACTTCCCATTCAGTTTGTTGTATTTCAGAAAACATTGTTACTGCTAATTGAATGTAAAATTCAGCAATATCTTTATCTTTTATACAATCTCTTAATCCTTTAAAGTTATTTTCAACATCTGATTTACTAAACTTCTTATCACCCATCAATTCAAGTGCTTTTTGGAAACCTTTTATAAAATCAACTTTAGCACCATTAAATCGTGTTAGTTCAGTTCTGCCATCATATATAGTTGAAGCATAATCCATTCCTAACTCATTCAAGTCATAGCCACGTTCAATTGCTTGGCAGTTTTTTAGAGATAAGTTTTGTAAGATAAGATTACCAAATTCATCATTTAATACAAAATAATTACTTGTTGTTTTAATTAGTTTTCCTTTCGTTTTATTCATAATTAGATTCTACAATTTCAATTAACTTATTAAGACAAGAAAGTTCTGCTTCTTCGTAAGATTTGTAAACTTGACTTTCAAAGTTTTCTAACTCACCTTCATTGATAATATCTCCTATGTGTCTTATTCTAAAGTAAAATTCATTATACTCTTTATATGGGGAGCAAACATAAGATAGGTAAAAATACTTCTCTCTAAACCATCTAAATACTTGTGAGAATGTTGGTGCAAGTATATAATATTCGGGTAATCCAAAATAGTAACTTTTAATTATTTCGAGTTCTTCTTCATTTAACTTATGAATACCTGCATTAAACCACCATCTACCAAAACAAGATTCATTAAATCCAAGTTCTTTTAATCTAAGTGCTTGATTGTATGGTACAAATTCTTTTTCCATATTATTCTTTAAATATTGTTTATTAATGATATTAAAGCGATAGTACCATTAAGTATATTTAACCAACAAAAAACTCCTAAAAACCAATTAAACTTCTCTTTGCTCTGAAATAGCAATACTTGTTTTATAAATTCCATATTACTCTGATTTAAAAGTTTTTTACCGAATTAAGAAATCCACTTGGGTCTTTTTCTCTTAAATTTTTTGAAATATGTATATGGTTTGGGTATCTTTCCCCTGTAATTTTCATACATATTAGGATATGTTCTGCTCTTTTTCTTTGTTCCATTTCATCGTGTGAATGACCAATTACTAAATCATCCCATTTTCCAAATTCTTTTTTCATCTTATTCTGATTTTAGATTTACAATTTCTTTCCTTACTTCTTGCCAATATTCTATCTCTACAATATTATCTTCAATATGCCTTCCGTGAAATTTTATCATCAATGAAATTATTTCATCAACACAACGTAATGCACATTTTATAGAATGACTATGCTTTACTCTAAAGCCTTTCATACTTTCAAACAACTCTTTGGCTTTCTCTTTTGGTATGGGTGTCATACTTCTATGATTTAAAAATTAATTCTTCACCTGTTATAGCAATATGTAAATTCTGTAACTGATGAATATATTTTAATAAAACTCTATTCTTAATTTGTATGCCCGAACCTAATTCATTTGGATATACTCCCCACTCAAATTCTGTATCATTTATTTTTTTGATATAGATTGTATCGTTATAAAAACTATCGTGATGCCCTGTAAATCCTAATCTCAATAATAATTCACCTGTAATCTGAATCGGTTTTGCATATTGGGAATCTATTGAACAACCTACTAATCCAATTTGTGAGCCATCAAAATAACTTACTTGGTGAATGTTGTTAGCACCATCCAATAAATAGTTTCCTATTCTTAATTCTTCAATCTTCATTCTAATTAATTATTTAAAGTTAGTTTCTATTGTCTTTTCAAATAGTGAATCAAAATTATCCAATGAACACGCAATGATACTTGGCTTAGTTATTTTGATTATACCATTTTGATACCTATGCAACCTATCAAGATAATCGTAGGATATTTTGTCTTGGTAATCTACTAATTGAGTAACTGACATTTTGAACATTTTGAATACTGCTTTATTTGGTAGTATCTTACTTGCTACCTTTAGTTTTAAATCAGATAGTTTAGCACGAGTTTCACCTGTTTCTTTATCCAACATTATCATACCAACACAAATACTTTCTTCGGAGTATGTATTGAATCTATAATGTATATAGGACTTATAGCACGACATCTTTTTTATAAATTAAATTTGTTTTAATTGATTAATCAAGTCTTGAATTTCAGATTGTTTCACTCTTGTAAACTCATCTATTTCATCTTGCTTGTCCTCAATCATCTTAGCAAGTTGTATTGCAGTTGCTATTCTGACATCTTGCATTTCTATTTCTTCCTTTACGATTTTTGAGCAAGAATATTCTCTACCACTAATAACTATTTTCTCCATAACACCTGCGTGAAAATTATTTAATAAAATAACTATTGTTCTAAATCTTCTAAATCTTGTTTCAGTAACTTATCTATGCAATCAATGTCATAGTAAAGAGTACCCATAATCTTTTTAAACGGAACAATCCCTCTAATTCTTAGTGTTTGTAAAGTACCCGAAGATATTTTTAATATTTGTTTCACTTCTTTTGATTTTACCCACTTGTTAGTTATCTGCGTAGGCTTATCCGTGCTAATTTGACTGAACTTATCTTCTAAGAAAGAAAACAATTCTTGTTTAAAACTCTCTAAATCAGCCTTTGTGATTAATTCATTTGAATCCATACCTTTTTTCTTTACGTTAAACAATGTTATTATCTGCAAAAATAACAAATTATTTAATACGATAACTATAAAATGAATAAAATAAATCAAAAAGTAACAAAATAGTTTGATGTGAGGATAATTTATGTATTATAACTAAATTCGTTATCAGAATTGAAAAGATATGAATAAAAAACAAATAGCAATACTTATATCTCTATCAGCAGTAGTTGTTGTTGGTTTAGGTATGTTGTATGCAAGGAAACGCAGAAAGGCAGGTAAGCCAAGAATAATCAGTAAGGTATTAGATAAAGAGGAAAAAGAAGCACTTGTTCCCGAAGAAGCAGACCCCGAATTAAGCAAGAAATTTAATTTTCATTTAATCCCCGATGGTAAAAGCAATTATCGTTCAGCACAATTCACTATGGATGTTTACCCCGAAATAGTTAAAAAGTACGGCATCAAAAATATTATCCGAATGAATGGTGATGGTAAAGATTCTAAACATAGGTCGTCTTTTCCCGAAACAACAAAAAAGGAAGAAAAAGAAATGTGTGATAAATTAGGTTGTAATTTCTATTTCATAAATTCTCACGAAGGGTATAAAGAAGGAAAAGGATATACTCAAAGTTTAGATAAGATAGATGCTATACTTAAACAAGGAAATACACTTATTCATTGTACTCACGGAGCAGACCGAACAGGTGGTATGGTAGGTGGTTATCTTAAAAAGAATAACATCATTACAGATGAAGATAAATTATGGGAATACACTACTCAATTCAATAGTTGGCAAGACAGAATGAATAAAGGTAAATTCTTTGGTAGTGGTTACGATAAGTATGCAGATACATTTTATCCTATTGATAAATTGAAAAAATCTAAATGGGTAAAAAAATAAATAAAAGTAATTATGAAAGAATTTTTTAAAGGATTAATCGTTTTAATAGGCTCTGTATTCGTTACAACTATTGTTTTTTGGTTTCTTTTCTTGTATTCGTGTATATATTCTATTTGGAAAACTATAACACTAAAAGATTGGAAAGCATTTTTTGTTTTTTGGTTAAAACTTATTGATGGTATATTTGCTTGTCTTGGTCATATATTGTTCAATCTTGGATATGCTTTAGATATGTTATGGAATGTCAATGGTGAAGCATTAGAAGATATGATTACTGCAAAGGAAGATACCGAGTTCGGAAAAAAGAATATAACGGTTTCTGCATCTGTTGGTAAATTAGAAATAGATGGCGATTTAAACAAATGGGGTGTTTTTTCAAGCAAGGTATTAAATTTTGTATTTCAACAAAAGCAACACGCAAAAGATTCGTGGTATATGAAATTGGCTAAAGATGAATTAGAAAATAAATACTTTAAAAAGAAATGATTGCTCTCATTTAATAAAGAATAATTACTACTGCTATATAAAAAAACTCCCCTACATTAATTTGCAGGGGATTTTTTATTTAATTTAGCATATTCATTCTTATTATAATATATCTCCTTCATTAATTTGTTGGGGATTTTTTTTTAATACATTTCAAAATTTACTTTCCATTTTTAACTACTATATTTTTCTTTTCACATAAATTAAACCATTCATCTTGACCATAATCCCTGCCGTGCAAAGCATTATTAAACTCCCAACAAAGTGTAGTTATCAAATCATCCATTTCAGCGTTTAAATCAATTTGAATTTCATAATTGTATCGACCACGAATAATCCCATCTTCGTATAAAAACAAATCACTTTTAGCCATCGTTTTTAAATCAATGAATAATTGTTCTCTTTCGACATCAAATTCGATTGAACAATAAACTTCTTTTGATAATTCTTTGAGTATTTGAATTAGTTTCATATAATTAATTATTGTACATTTAAGGGAGCAGGTAATTCGGGTATAGGCATCCACCAAGTATCTTCTTCGGCATATCTTAAAATATCCCCATCAATAATTTGTACTGCCATTCTTTGTTGACTAATATTTACATTAGGTGTGTATCTAATCACTTGCTGATTCGCTTCGGGCAATCTTTCCGTTACCTTAATCCATTCATTCTTCATCTTCACCTGTTTTTTTTCTGATTCTTTATAAATCAGATGCTTTTATATAATTGTTCATAATAAATTCTTATCGGTATTTCTCCATTTGTTTTTTAATCAATTCTGCCGTTTCATAATCCTCTCTATCTATGCACTCTTTCAAATAGATTTGACATTCTGTTTCATTAAGCAAATGGATAGGCTTTCCGTGTATCTGTGTTGAGCCTTTTTTAGGGGTATCTTCATTTTCATCTTTAGAATACCATAAAGTAACTTTTGCATTAAATTTAGGTTTAGTTCCCATAGTGTCCATACAATAATCGTGTAATCTTCTCCAATATGCACTCTTATTTAATTTTACATCAGCCATATTTACTTCCGTATAATAATCAGTACCATCAAATTCAACGACTATTTTTTTAATACACCAACCTTTAAGAATTGCGTATTTTTCTTTTTCTTTTATGATTAAAATATCATCTATTTGCCAATCAGATATTTCTTTTTGTATTTTTCTTCTTCTATTTAATTTTACTATAATCACTAAGAAAATAAAAGAAACAAGGATGCGTAAAAATGTTAACATATTCGTAGATTTTAAATTAAAAAGGATTGTCGTATTTTAAGAGAAGATAATGTTGGTCTTTATTGTCGGTATAACCAAAGTTTATTTCACCTCTAACTATTAAAGTTGTTTCTTCGTGAAATTGTTCCAATAGATTCTTAATATCTTTTTGTAATTGCTTTTGTTTCTCTTTAATTTGAGATATTGTTAATTCTGCCATAGTATTATAATTAAATTTATTTTTTTCTTAAAAATATAATTAGTGGGGATAGAATAACGAAAAAGAAAATCAAAATAGTAAACCACCATTTATCTTCTTTCGCTTTGTATTTATCAATCAAGTAATGAACTAATATCATTAATGAAAACATAGTTAAAATAATTGCTATAATCGAAAAGAACTCGCTTAAACTCATATCAATTAATTTTTATTCAAAACTTTATGATGCCTAATTACATAATTAAGTTTCTCGTTAAATTTCACTTTTGATAATTCAGAAAATATAATCGAAGAAATATCTTTGGGAACAGAACTTGTAAAGGGTTCTATTTTATTTGAAATCAAAGAAATGTATTCAATACAAATTGTTTCTTGAAAAAATTCACCTGTTAAACCTTCTTCTCCACAATCATTTGCAGTACGATACATATTTAATTCCTTTGATATGTAATCACAATTCAAGTGAACTTTGAAACTATATATATCATCAATCTTCAATGTTGAATTAAGATAGTTTTCTTCAACTCTAATTTTCCCATAACAAAAATCGCAGGTATGTTCCTTTTTTGCCTTAGTTTGAGTAGGCTCTTTTATAATTTCCATATAACTACTTTTTTTCTGATTCTTCTTTTAAATCTTTCTTGAAATCTGAAATATCTTTTTCGATACTTCTTCTTCTGTTTAATCTGCCTAAAATTAAACCTATCAAGAATCCAACTAATATGTTGTCAATTATATCAATACTCATCTTCTTCAATTGGTATTAAAATTTCATCTACATAAGCCAATTTACAATCGTTACTATAACACAGGTATTGATTATTAGTCCTTGTTTCGTAAAAGGCTTTATTGCCACAAAAAGTACATAAGGTTTCTTCCGACTTTTCTTCCGACTTTTCTTCCAACTTCTTTGCTTCATCAATTCTAATTTGAATTTGACGTAAAAGTTCGGGAATTTCTTCTAACTCATAAGTTCCTATTAAGTCAGAGCAATCAATAGTTGCTTTCTTCAACTTTTCATTTATTAAGTCAGAGCAATCAGTCATTGTTTTCTTCAACTCATCATTCTTATCTTTTTCCATAGCCTACTATATTTTAGGTTCATAATTAAAATCTAAATACGGCTTTTTACCTGTAATCCTATGCCACAATCTAATGTATCGTGGTGTAAAAACAATATACATAGCCTTATTTCTTTTAAGTCTATTGTATTTTCTCCAAGCATCACCGATAGATTGAAGAAGAATATCATTCGTAAGGATTTTAGTCAATTGCTCGTTTGTCATAATCATTAATATTCAAATTATTGTCAAAGATAATAAATTATTTAATAAAATAACTATTGTAGTGAAGAAATAGGTAAATATTTTTTATACATAGGTAAAATTTACTTTACCTATTTTTTTATGTATATTCGTACTTTCATATATCGCCAAAATATTCCCCATCACTAATTGTTGGGGTTTTTTTGTATAATTTAATGTTTAAAAAAAAATAAAATGAATAAGAAAAAAATAATAATCGGTTTGTTGATTACAGGAGTAGTAGTAGGTGGTGCAATCTACTTTTACAAAAAAAATAAAAAAGCACCTAAAAAAGATTCAGATAATGAAGAAACAGGTGCATTTGAAGTGTCAGAAAAAGATGCTATTGAAATTGTTGATTTATTAAACAAAAGAGATACTCCATTAACTGCCGAACAATCTAAATTATTTGTTGATTTATATTTAAGAAATATTACTAAAAAAGATACTCACGAAAAGATTAAAACATTATTGAGTAAAAAAGAATCTGAATGGAATACAGAAGATAAATTAACTTTCCTTATTCTTTCAGACAAAGTTCTTAAAAATTTCAAAAGTAAAGTAGGAGAATCTAATCTAATAAATGCTATAAAAGGTGCTAATATATCTGTATCTAAAAGTGCTACTCCTTCTAAATAATTATACATTATAATCGGTAGAAAATTAAGATAAAAAAAAGGGGGTACACAACCCCCTATTTTATTTATAGATTAATTCTCATCGGTTCTTCCAAACAGATGTAGAAATCAGTACCTAATTGACAACGAAGAAATCCTAAAGCAATTTCAACATTATTCGATTCAGTACGAGAAAGACCTTCCCAAGCACGACCATTATTCATCAAGTCAAACCCACAAACAAATTCACCACCAATTTTGCGAATCACAAAGTATCGTGGTATTTGATTTGAAAGCGAACTGAACATATCAACCCAATATTGATAATCCGTTACCTCATACTCGCCTAAGAACAACTTATTGTCATTCAGAACAACGTGATAGTTAGAATAATCTTCGGGCATTACAGAAATACCTTCGTATTCCTTTTCTTCCCATTCAACATAACCATCAATAGCATCTTCCCAAATAGAGAGTTGTTTAACCATTTCGTATGTACCTACATATCGACCACCTTTTGAGTTGGTGCAAACTTCATTTAAACGAAACCCTTTCATAACAAAAAAGATTAAATTGGGATTAACAAGCCATAACCCCTTTGGCATCTTAACAAAACAAATATATAGGGCATCTGTGCAACCTATCTGCACTCATTCGCTATACGAAATATTTTTTGTAATTTAGATTTTTTTAATAAAAAAAGAATATGAATTTAGCACCCAATGGAAAGCCAAGTAATTTAACACCCGAACAATATAAATTGGTTCGCACACCCGAATTTAAAGCGTGGTTTGGTGATTGGGAAAATTCACCCGAAACTTCAAGTAAGGTAGTTGATGAAAATGGTGAGCCTATGCCGATGTATCACGGCACTCAATATGGATATTTTACTGAATTTGATAAATCAAAAGTAGGAACTAATTATAAAGACGAACCTTTTGGATTTTATTTCACGAATATTAAAAGTCCAAATCAATTAAAAGGATATTCGGCAGAAGAATATGCAACTAAAGGAGATAATCCTTATGTATTTGAAGTTTTCTTGAATATAAAAAACCCTATTGAACAAGAAGTATTTAGCGAAAGACCTGCTGAATCAATAGATTGGGAACATAATAAATTAAGAAATCAAATACAAAAAAGCATCTTTAATTCAATTACCAAAGGTTCAAGAAAAATAGATGGAGTAATTGCAGAATCACGTTTGAGAAAAACAAAAGAAATTATTGCAGTTGCATTAAAATCAAATCAAATAAAACTCGCAGATGGAACTAACACTACATTCGATGGAAATAATCCCGATATTCGTTTTATGGCAGGGGGTAAAGTAAATGTTGTTGATATTAAACAATACAATATAGGAGATAGAAATTATCGCTTTGTTGAAATTGCAGAAAAGAAATACAACAAAATAGAACTATACAGACAGGCAGACGATGGAAATTATTACGGACATCTTCTTTATCGCAGAGTGCCGAGATATGATGCAGAATTTAGTAGTCCTATGGTCAATGATATTAACCAACTATATGCCTACGAACCTGTTTCTGATGAAGAACTATTTAATGCAGTAAAAAATAAGAAAAAGCCATTTGCTTCTTTTGGTTATTGGTTGTCATACAACACAGAAGAAGAAATTCAAAAAAAAATTCAACCATTTATTGATGAATGTGATAAATACAATTTAGAATATGCAGTAGAAAAAATAAGTGATGAAAATCCAAGATTGGAAAGAATACAATTTCAAGTATGCCAAAAAGGAACTTTCGATGAATTGTTTGATATAGATGCTTTGTTAGAAGATTATTTTATCAATGGTTTTGATTTATACGATGTCGAAAATATAATTGAATTTAGAGATGTAGAAATATCTTATTTTTTAAACAATGAGTGGGATGAAAATTATGCACTTACAGGATTAATTTTAGGAATACCACCTAAATTCACTATGGGTTTGATTAATATGGGAACAACTTATGGATTAGGAAAAAAATATGACTATACCGAAAATGTAATTGTAGTAAAAAATAATAACTCTGATATACGTTTTAAAAAAGGTGGTAGTGTTCTTTTAGCACCCAATGGAAAGCCAAGTAACCTTACTGATGAACAATATAAATTAGTTCGCACAAAAGCGTTCAAAGATTGGTTTGGTGATTGGGAAAATGACCCCGAAAACGCAAGTAAAGTTGTTGATGAAAATGGAGAGCCGTTGGTTTTAAATCATTCAACAAGAAAAAATCAAAAAGAAGATGGAAGTTACGAAGATTATTTCGATATAGATAGTTGGCTTCAAGAAAGAGGT
>Ga0192647_100020_pt1 | contig 88804 bp, 78 predicted proteins | sample LauGreFa1BDMLBSN_2_FD_133046 | JGI IMG/M metagenome (GOLD analysis project Ga0192647, IMG submission 133046) | Freshwater lake microbial communities from Lake Michigan, USA - Fa13.BD.MLB.SN - reassembly | ecosystem: Environmental > Aquatic > Freshwater > Lake | place: Lake Michigan, USA... | reverse complement strand
ACTCGCACCGCGTCTTGCGGCGCTGCTGAAACCCGACGGCGAACTCGTACTCGCCGGTCTGCTCGAGGAGCAGGCTGCCGAGGTCATTGCGGCCTACAGCTCCTTGCTCACGCTGCGTCCATGGCGATCGCTCGAGGGCTGGGTCTGCCTCGCCGGCACCCGCAGCGCCGCCGGTGAGCTGGCGTGAGCGCGGCGTTTCGCATCGGCCGCTGGGACATCCCCGCTCCGGCGGTATTGGCGCCCATGGCCGGTGTCACCGACCGCCCCTTTCGCATGCTAGCAAGGCGCCTCGGTGCCGCGCTCGCCGCCTCGGAGATGATCACCGCCGACACGCGGCTGTGGAACTCCCGCAAGTCTCGTCAAAGAATGAATCACGAGGGCGAGAGCGAACCGCGCGTGGTGCAGCTGGCAGGCGCAGAGCCCGAGGCGCTGGCCGAGGCGGCGCGTCGCAACGTCGAGCTCGGCGCACAAATCATCGACATCAACATGGGCTGCCCGGCAAAGAAAGTCTGCAATCGACTCTGCGGCTCGGCACTGCTGCAGGATGAGGCGCTCGTCGGTCGCATCCTCGAAGCGGTCGTCAAAGCAGCCGAACCCGCAGGCGTACCGGTCACACTCAAAACCCGCACAGGCTGGAACCGCGAACATCGCAATGGCGTACGCGTCGCCCGCATCGCCGAGGCCAGCGGCATCGCAGCACTCGCCATCCACGGCCGTACGCGCGCCGATTTCTACGAAGGTGAGGCCGAGTACGAGACCATCCGCGACATTCGCGCCGCCGTTTCCATCCCCGTAATCGCCAACGGCGACATCACCCACGCCGACAAGGCCCGGGAGGTGATGGCGTTCACCGGCACGGCCGGAGTCATGGTGGGACGAGCATCCCATGGCGCACCCTGGATTTTTCGCGACATCAATGGTCTGTTGACGACAGGCCGAGTGCCCCCGCCGCTGCCGCGGGCAGAACTGCGTGATATAGTTCTTGGGCATTTGCAGGCCATCTACGCCTTCCACGGCGAAGAGTCCGGACTGCGGATCGCACGCAAACATCTCGGCTGGTATTCGAGGCTGCTCGAGGCGGCGCCCCAGGCGCGGCCTCGTCTCATGGCGGCGGAATCGACATCCCTGCAGTTCGCGTGTGCCAGCGAATACTTTGACGCATGGGTGGGAGCGGGCGATGGCGGCAGACCAAAAGAGCAATCCTGAGTTGCCGCTGCGCAACCATGCCGAACGCGCGTTCGAGCAATACTTGACGCACCTCAACGGTCACAAGACCGGCGGCCTGTACGATCTGGTCATGCGTGAGGTTGAAGAGCCGCTGTTTCGCGTCGTTCTGAAGCATGCGGCGGGCAATCAAACCCGCGCGGCAGACATTCTCGGCATCAACCGCGCAACGCTGCGTCGCAAGCTGCGCGAATTTGGTCTAACGGAGGGTTAGCTCATGCCGGTCACGCTGCGTCGAGCGCTGATTTCCGTATCCGACAAGACCGGTGTGGTGGAACTCGCCCGTACTCTGGCGGAGCGCGGTGTTGCCATCCTCTCCACGGGTGGCACCGCTCGGTTACTCACCGAGCAGGGCATCACCGTAACCGAGGTGTCGAAGCACACAGGTTTCCCCGAAATCATGGACGGGCGCGTGAAGACCCTGCATCCGCGCATCCATGGTGGCCTGCTCGGTCGTCGCGGCGTCGACGAGAGCGTGATGAGCCTGCACGGCATCGAACGCATCGATCTGTTGGTGGTCAACCTGTATCCCTTCGCGGAGACCGTGGCGCGTCCCGCCTGTACCTACTCGGAGGCCATCGAGAACATCGATATCGGTGGCCCGGCCATGGTGCGCGCGTCGGCCAAGAATCACGACGCCGTGACGGTGCTCGTTGATCCTGCGGACTACGGAGCGTTACTCGGCGAGCTCGAGCAGCACGACGGATCCACCACACCGCAACTGCGCGCCTGGCTTGCAGCCAAGGCGTTTGCGCATACGGCACGCTACGACACCATGGTGGCGAACTATCTGCAAAGTCGAAATCCCGCACCGGGCTCGGCGTTCCCGCAGTCGCTGCCGCTCGTGTACGAGAAGGTGCAGGACTTGCGCTACGGCGAGAACCCGCACCAGCAGGCTGCGTTCTACCGCGACGTGACACCGCGCGGACCCTCCGTATCGAACGCGCGCCTGCTGCAGGGCAAGGAGCTGTCCTTCAACAACATCGCCGATGCCGACACCGCCATCGAGTGCGTGAGGCAGTTCAGCGAGCCGGCTTGTGTAATCGTCAAGCACGCCAATCCCTGCGGCGTCGCCGTCGCCGCCGACCCGCGGGCCGCCTACGATCGCGCCTATCGCACCGATCCGACCTCGGCCTTCGGCGGCATCCTGGCTTTCAATCGTCCGCTCGATGCTGCGACCGTCAGCACGATACTCGAGCGTCAATTTGTCGAAGTGCTCGCGGCTCCCGCCATCCTGCCCGAGGCACGCGCGGCGCTCGCCGCCAAACCCAACGTGCGCGTGCTCGAACTCGGCGACCTGCCCGTCGATCACGGTGCCGAACTCGAGTTCCGCTCGGTCTCAGGCGGCTTGCTCGCGCAAACCCGCGATCTCGGCATGGTCCGTCGCGACCAGCTGCAAGTCGTCAGTCGCCGCCAGCCGACCTCCGCGGAACTCGATGACCTGCTCTTCGCTTGGCGGGTCTGCAAGTTCGTCAAATCCAACGCCATCGTCTACGCACGCGAGCACAGCACCCTCGGCATCGGTGCCGGGCAAATGAGTCGCGTCTACTCGAGCCGCATCGCGGCCATGAAAGCCGCAGACGAAAAGATTGCGGTGAGCGGTGCGGTGATGGCCTCGGACGCGTTCCTGCCCTTCCGCGACGGGCTCGACGTGGCGGCCGAATACGGCATCGGTGCCGTGATCCAGCCCGGCGGCAGCCTGCGTGATGCCGAAGTCATCGCCGCGGCGGACGAGCACGGCATGACAATGGTCTTTACCGGCATGCGTCACTTCCGTCACTGAGCACCCAGGCGAACGCAGCATGAGCGCATCCCTCAAGGTCCTGATCGTCGGTGGCGGCGGTCGCGAGCACGCGCTCGCCTGGAAGTGTGCGCAATCACCGCGCGTCAGCGAAGTGCTGGTGGCGCCGGGCAATGCGGGCACGGCGCGCGAGCCCAAGCTGCGTAATGTCGCAGTGGCCGCAGAGGATGTCGCAGCGCTCGTGGATCTCGCGCGGCGCGAGAACGTCGGACTGACGATCATCGGGCCCGAAGCGCCCCTCGTGCTCGGCGTTGTCGATGCTTTCGAAGCCGCCGGTCTGCGCTGCTTCGGGCCGCACAAGGCGCCCGCGCAACTGGAAGGCTCGAAGGCCTTCACCAAGGAATTCCTGCGCCGTCACGGCATTCCCACTGCAGCCTATGCGACCTTCACGCGCGAGAACTTCGACGCCGATTGGGTGCGGCGGCAACGCACACCCATCGTGGTCAAGGCGAGCGGTCTGGCTGCGGGCAAGGGCGTGCTGATCGTCGACACGGCCGAGGAGGCGATCAGCGCCGCCCGCGCCATGTTCGATGGGCAGTTCGGTGAGGCCGGTGTCGAGGTCGTGATCGAAGAATTCCTGCCCGGCGAAGAAGCAAGCTTCATCGTCATGGCGGACGGCGAGCACGTATTGCCGTTTGCGACCTCGCAGGATCACAAGCGCATCGGCGATGGCGATACGGGTCCTAACACGGGCGGTATGGGTGCCTATTCGCCCGCACCCGTGGTCACTCCGGCCATGCACGAGCGCATCATGCGCGAGGTGATCTGGCCGACCATCCGCGGGCTCGCGGCCGACGGCATGCCCTACACCGGCTTTCTGTACGCCGGCATCATGATCGCGCCGGACGGCACACCCAACGTGCTGGAATTCAATTGTCGTTTCGGTGATCCGGAAACCCAACCGATCATGGCGCGGCTGCGCTCCGATCTCACGGTGCTCTGCGAGGCGGCGCTCGACGGCACGCTCGATCAGATCAGCATGGACTGGGATCCGCGCGCCGCGCTCGGCGTCGTACTCGCAGCCGATGCGTATCCGGAAACCATTCGCAAGGGCGACGTGATCGAAGGTCTGGAGGCTGCCGCGCGATTACCGGGCAAAGTCTTCCACGCAGGTACTGCCCTGCATGGCGATACGGTGGTGACGAACGGCGGGCGCGTGCTCTGCGCGGTCGGGCTTGGCGAGACGGTCGGCGAGGCGCAGCAGGCGGCCTACGCGCTGGTTGATTGCATCCACTGGCCGGGGCTGCGCTATCGCCGCGACATCGGCTACCGCGCGATCGCGCGCGAACAGCCCGCCTGACGCAACAGCCCGTCTGCACGGGCTGCCGCGCCATCACGCGCTAGCGCTTCATCGCCTCGAAGAAGTCCGAATTGGTCTTCGTGTCCTTCATCTTGTCGAGCAGGAACTCGATGGCGGCAAGCTCGTCCATCGGGTGCAGGAGCTTACGCAGGATCCACATCTTCGCCAGTTCACCCTGATCGGTGATGAGCTCTTCCTTACGGGTGCCCGAACGATTGATGTTGATCGCCGGGAACACGCGCTTCTCTGCGATGCGACGATCCAGATGGATTTCGCTGTTACCCGTGCCCTTGAATTCCTCGTAGATGACATCGTCCATCTTCGAGCCGGTGTCGATCAGCGCTGTGGCGAGGATGGTCAGCGAACCGCCTTCCTCGATGTTGCGCGCCGCACCGAAGAAACGCTTCGGACGCTGCAATGCGTTGGCATCGACACCACCCGTGAGCACCTTGCCTGAGCTTGGCACCACGGTGTTGTAGGCGCGTGCCAGACGCGTGATCGAGTCGAGCAGGATGACCACGTCCTTCTTGTGCTCAACAAGTCGCTTCGCCTTCTCGATGACCATCTCGGCCACCTGCACGTGACGAGCCGCCGGCTCGTCAAAGGTCGAGGAAACCACTTCGCCCTTCACCGTGCGTTGCATCTCGGTGACTTCCTCGGGCCGCTCGTCGATAAGCAGCACGATGAGGTACACCTCGGGATGGTTCGCGGTGATGGCGGTGGCGATGTTCTGCAGCAGCATCGTCTTGCCGGCCTTGGGCGGCGAGACGATGAGACCGCGCTGACCCTTGCCGATCGGCGCACACAGATCGATGGCGCGAGCCGTCAAATCCTCGGTGGAACCGTTGCCGCGCTCAAGCTTCAGGCGCTTGGTCGGGTGCAGCGGGGTGAGGTTTTCGAACAGCACCTTGCTGCGTGCGTTCTCGGGCGAGTCGAAGTTGATCTCACCGACCTTCAGCAGCGCAAAATAACGCTCGCCGTCCTTGGGCGGACGAATGAGGCCGGAGATCGTGTCGCCGGTGCGCAGATTGAAGCGCCGAATCTGCGCCGGGCTGATGTAGATGTCGTCCGGTCCAGCGAGGTAGGAGCCATCGGCCGAGCGCAGGAAGCCAAAGCCATCCTGCAGGATCTCGAGCACGCCATCACCGTAGATGTCCTCGCCCTTACGCGCGTGAGCCTTCAGCAGGCTGAAGATGATGTCCTGCTTGCGCGAGCGGGCCATGTTCTCCACGCCCAGCGCAGCGGCCATCTCGACGAGCTTGCTGATCGGCATCGCCTTCAGCGTGGTGAGATTCATCGAATTGCGCGAAGCAGCTAGCTCAGCCGGCGAGATGATCTCCGCGTCCTCACCCGAATCGATGAACGGCGCATGGTCCATCGGCATTTCGTCGTGCATGGGCCCGCCGACGTTGCCATGGCGCGGCCCGCGGTTCGGATCGCGATTACCGTGACGCGGACCCTTGCCGCCCTGACGCTGGCGACCGCCGCCGCCACCCTGACCCCCGAGGTATCCGCCTCTCACAGGTGGCTGTCCAGAAACGCAGCCAACTGCGAACGCGACACCGCGCCCACTTTCTGCGCCTCGACCGTCCCGTTCTTGAACAGGATCAACGTCGGGATGCCGCGGATGCCGAACTTGGGCGGCGTCTGCGGATTCTCGTCGATGTTGAGCTTGGCGATGCGCACGCGGTCGGCGTAGACGCCGGCGAGCTCATCGAGGATCGGCGCAATCATCTTGCAGGGACCGCACCACTCCGCCCAGAAATCGAGCAGAACGGGTTTATCGGATTTGAGAACGTCTTGAGCGAACGAAGCGTCGCTGGTGTTGATGATGTGAGGGCTGCTCACGCGGGTAAACCTCCGGTTGGAGTGGTACAGGACATGACAAAAAAATCGTTGGGTGGGGGGTTTGCGCGCCCCGGGGCTGAACGCCGGTGTCCGAGGGGGCTGTCAAACGGTTACACTAGACCGTCTTAAGGAGTTGGGTTTTGCCTCTGGTGTTACCAGGCTGGACTGAATTTTGTGGGGGGCGGTGCCAAACCAAGGGGGCAGAACGCCCTTCTGGGAACCTTTTGTAGCCAATTCCTGCAGCATTTGCAAGCATCCCCTCCGTTTTTAATCTCGATGGAACTCAATGTCTGACAACCACCTTTCCGATCTGACCTTCTCCGCACTCGATCTCGCGCCCGCCCTGATGCAGGGCATCGAAGAAGCCGGATTCACCCGCTGCACGCCCATCCAGGCACAAACCTTGCCGTTTGCACTCGCCGGTCGCGACATCGCAGGCCAGGCGCAAACCGGTACCGGCAAGACCGCAGCCTTCCTGGTCGCCCTCTTCCAGAACCTGCTCGCCAAGCCCGCTCCGGCCACACGAACGGCAACCGCGATCCGCGCGCTCGTCATTGCACCGACGCGCGAGCTCGCTGTGCAGATCCACCAGGACGCGCTGACTCTCGGCCGCCACACGGGCCTGCGCATTGCCGTGGTGTTCGGTGGCGTCGACTACGAAAAGCAGCGCCGTGAGCTCGAAGGCGGCGTCGACGTCTTGATCGGCACTCCGGGGCGCATCATCGACTACTACAAGCAACATGTCTTTGAACTGCGCGAAGCGCAGGCGGTGGTCCTCGATGAGGCCGACCGTATGTTCGATCTCGGCTTCATCGCCGACATCCGCTACATGCTGCGCAGACTGCCACCGCCGGAACATCGCCAATCGATGCTGTTCTCCGCGACGCTGTCGCAGCGCGTGCTCGAGCTTGCCTACGAGCACATGAACAACCCCGAGCTCGTGCGCATCGAGCCCGAGAAGATCACGGCCGATCGCGTCCGCCAGGTTATCTACTACCCGGCCATGGAAGAAAAGATGCCGCTGCTCGTCGGGCTGCTGCGCAAGATGGACCCGCATCGGACCATGGTGTTCGTCAACACCAAGCGCGTGGCCGAACGCCTCGAAGACGTACTGCGCGCGAACGGCATCGACGCGCAAGCGCTCTCCGGTGACGTGCCGCAGAAGAAACGTCTGCGTTTCCTGCAGGATTTCCACGAGGGCAAACTCGCCGTGCTGATCGCGACCGACGTCGCCTCGCGCGGCTTGCATATTCCCGAAGTCAGTCACGTCTTCAACTACGACTTGCCGCAGGACTGTGCCGACTACGTGCACCGCATCGGGCGCACCGCGCGCGCCGGAGCCGAGGGCGACGCGATCAGCTTTGCCTGCGAGGAGTACGCGGTCGGTCTGCCCGACATCGAAAAATTCATCGGGCGCAAGATTCCCTATGAACCGATTTCGGTCGACACGCTGCCCGAACTGACCTGGCCCCCACGTCGGCCTTTCGAGGCCCGCGGCGGCGCTGGCGGTGCTCGCCGGGGTGGCGGTGGTGGTGGTGGTGGTCCGCGCGGCGGTGGCGGCGGTGGACGCAGTGGCGATCGCCGCGGGGGCGGCCCGCGTGGGGGTGGCGGCAGCCGCCGTGGTGGCGGTCCGCGCTAACTCCGAGCTCCGGATGCCCTTGGCCGCTCGTCGGTTCGCCGACGCTCAGGCCCGCGGGGCGTCGAGCAACTCGCTGACGCCATCGATCGATTCGAACTCCTCGTGCGCATGCGGCTCACGCGAAGAGTCGGGGCGGCGAACCCCGTATACATGACGGATGCCTGCGCGGATCGCGGCATGCAGCACAGCCGCGCTGTCATCGGCAAACAGGCTACGCTGCGGATCGAAGCCCACCGTGGCCTGCGCCGTCTGCCAAAACCGCTGATCCTCTTTCGGTGCTCCGAAACCATGGGACGTGTAGGCGGAATCGAGATAATTCAGCACGCCGGTCTGCCGATGCTTGATCTGCAGAATCGCGGGATGGGAGTTGGTGAGTAGCACGAGTCGCTTGCCGCCCTCGCGCAAGCGCTCGAGAAAGTCGCGTGCCCCCGGCAGCCAGGCCACCCGGCCGGCCTCCTCGTTGTGCACGGCTTCGATGTCGATGCCGAGTTCGCGGCTCCAATAATCGATCGAATACCACTCGAGAGTGCCCGCCACGCGTCGGAACCGCGGGGCAAGCTCCGCATGCGTCTCGGCGATCGAGAGGCCGTGACGCTCGGCAAAGATCTCGGGTATCCGGCCCAGCCAGACGTAGTTGTCGAAGGCGAGGTCGAGCAGGGTGCCGTCGAGATCGAGCAGCACGGTATCGATGGCGCTCCAGTCAGGACGCGCCGCAGCGGGGAGATCCATGCGTCTATCATAGCGGGGATGAGCCCTGCCCCGGTTGCCGATCTGCACCTGCACAGCCTGCACTCCGACGGCGTGCTCGCTCCGGCTGCGCTCATGCAACTGGCGGCCGCGCGCGGCGTGCAACGCGCGGCACTCACCGATCACGACACGCTCGAGGGTTGCGTCGAGGCTGCCTCGGCTGCGCTCGCTGCCGGACTGCAGTTCACCGCCGGGGTGGAGGTCACCGCGGGCTGGAATGGCCAGACCGTCCATGTGATCGGGCTGCAGCCGCACCTCGAAAATAGTGCGCTGCACGCGCATCTGGCGGCGATTCGCGAGCAGCGCCGTCAGCGTCTGCGCGACATCGGCGAGCGCCTGGAGCATCGAACTCGCGGCGCACGCAAACCGGTACCAGGCCGCTCTCTTGCCAGCCTCGCCTGCACCGCCTCGCCTGTGCCGACCCGTTTGCATCTGGCACGCGCACTGGTCGAGGCAGGCTTCAGTGCGGACATCGGCGCCGCCTTCGACGAGTGGCTCGGTCACGGCAAGCCCGGCCACCTCACCGAGCATTGGCCAACGCTCGAAGCAACGCTCGAGGTGCTGCGGGGCGCAGGCGCCGAAATCGTGCTCGCGCATCCGCACCGCTACCGGCTCTCTTCGGGTGCACTGCGACGCCTGCTCGAGGAATTCGCCGCGCAGGGCGGTAGCGCGCTCGAGATCGGCGTAGCCGGCATCAGCCCGAACGATCTTGATCGGCTCGCCACGCTGGCGCGCCGCTACAAGCTCGCAGCCTCGACGGGCTCTGATTTCCATGACCCGGCCGTGCCGTGGAATCCGCCCGGACGCTTCGCTAAGCTACCGGCCGATCTTGAGACGGTGGCGGCTCGACTGCGATGACCGGCGACGACGAAGACAAGGTAAACCGCGAGTTGTTCCGTAACGTCGAGAAACTGCGGCAGTTGCGCATCGAGCATCGCGATCTTGACGAGATCATCACCCGACTGTCGATGGACATCCACGTCGACGAGATCCAGATAAAGCGCCTGAAAAAGCGCAAGCTGATGATCAAGGATCAGATCGAGCGCTATGGCAGCTCGCTGATTCCTGATCTGAACGCCTGAGGACCCGCACATGGACCCACGCCACCTCGCCTCGACCGACCTGCTCGCCGAATTGTTGAGCAGCGACGGGCTGAACGAGGTACTTGCGGTCCTGATCGCCATCGCCGTGGCGGTGATCGCCGGTCGGATCGTGCGCGCGGCGTTCAAGCAGCGTTTGCAGAATCCTGCCGAAGGCCTCTCGGCGCGTCTCATCGAAACGCTGGTCATCGCTGCCCCCTACATCGTCGCGGCGGGCGCGACGGCGATTGCACTCGCCATCGTTCGCCGCTACGGCATGAGCGACAACGTGCTCGAGCTGGCGCTGCGCCTCGTGGTGGCACTCGGCGCGGTACGCCTTGGCGTATACGCCATGCGCTTGCTCGTGGGCAGCGACAGCTGGATCGCCAAATCCGAGAGCGGCCTGACCTTCGTGCTGTGGCTCGGGCTCGGCTTCGAGTTGCTCGGCTGGTTCGACTGGCTGGAGCAGATCCTCGACACCATCGACCTGCTGCCCGGCAAGTCGGTCTTCAGTCTTTGGACGCTGTTGAAGAGCCTGGTCGTGATCACCGCCTTCGTATTGATCATGACGCTGCTCGCCAAGGCCATCGAGCGGCGGGTAATGAAGCTCGAATCGTTGGCGCCCTCGACACGGGTCGGCATCGCGAAATTCGCCAACTTCCTGCTCATCAGCCTCGGCATCCTGCTTGGCATCAACTCGGCGGGCGTCGATCTGACGGCGCTGACCGTACTCACCGGCGCGATCGTCTTTGGCCTCGGCTTCGGCATCCGCGACATCACCGCGAACTTCGTCAGCGGCTTCGTGCTGCTGATGGACAAGTCCATCAAGCCCGGCGATGTCATCAGCTTCACGCAGCACACCGGTACGACCTCGGAGAATTTCGGCTGGGTGCAGGAGCTGCGCGGCCGTTATGTCGTCGTGCGCGATCGCGATGGAGTCGAGTCGCTGGTGCCTAACCAGAACCTCATCACCACTTCGGTGATCAACTGGAGTTATTCGGATCAGCGCGTTCGTCTGCGGCTGCCGGTGATGGTCAGTTACGACGACGATCCGGAGTTGGCGCTGCAATTGCTGGTCAAGGCCGCGAGCGATCATCCGCGCATCCTGCGTGACCCCGAGCCGGTGTCGCGACTGCTGGCCTTCGAGAACTACGGCATCCGCCTGGAGTCGCGGTTCTGGATCCGCGACCCGATGAACGGCGTCAACAACGTGCGCTCGGACGTCAACCGGCGCATCTGGAAGCTGTTCAAGGAAGCGGGCATCAAGATTCCCGTGGCGCAGCAGGAAGTCCGCGTGCTCGGACCCGTGGGCGAACATGCCGATCCGCGCGGGTAGAGTACTGATCCCCGACAGCGATCTGCAGATCGCGTTCATCAAGTCGGGTGGGCCCGGCGGTCAGAACGTCAACAAAGTCTCGAGCGCTGTACAACTGCGTTTCGATCTCGAGGGTTGCCTCGTGCTCGAGGAGCGGGTCAAGGATCGCCTGCGCAGACTCGCCGGTCGTCGCCTCACCGACGAGGGTGCCGTGCTGCTCGTCGCCCGGGGCGAGCGCAGCCAGGAGCAAAATCGGCGCGATGCCGAGACGCGCCTCGCCGCACTCATCGAGGCGGCACTCGTCGAACCCAAGCTGCGCCGAGCGACAAGACCGACCCGTGCCTCAAAGCAGCGCAGACTCGAGCACAAGTCGCGCCGCGGCTCCATCAAGCGCGCTCGCGGTCGGCCCTCGGGCGAGGACTGACGGGGAGCAGCGCGCGACCGACGCCGCGACGCCCGGCCTTACACCTCTGCCTGCGTGACCTGCAGGATGCTGTGCCGGATCTGCTCGGACAGGACGAACTCGGCATCCGCTGCGACGCGCGCCAGCACTTCGTCGAATTCGAGTAAACCGGTGGGTCCGGTACGGATCACGCGTCGGGCAAGCAGCAGCGCAATGAACTGGTCAAACAAGGCCCGATCGGAAAACTCCGGTGAGTTGAAGCCGTAGAGCATCGTGATGCGCTGCGCCGTCAACTGGCAACGCTCTGCGAGTGCCTTGGCCGTCAGCACTCCCGAGCCGGCATGGGTCAGCGTGGCGATCGCCAGGTAGTAGCGCTCGATGGTTTGCACCGTCGATTGTGCGAGCAGCGACAACTGCACGGCGCGCGGCGAATTCGGCGGCGGACGCCGCCACGCCGCGCCCTCGACTCGCTCGAGCACACCGAGATCGGCGAGGGTCTCGAGAGTGCGCGAGACCACGTCGGCCAACTCTTCCTCGCGCCACTTGAGGAACAACTCCTCGGCCACGTAGGGATACACGCGCCAGGCAAGACGCTGGATGTCCTCCGTGCCGACCACCGCGTTGCCGATGAACGCGCAGGCAATCAACGAGGGCAACGCAAACAGATGCAGCACGTTGTTGCGGTAGTAGGTCATCAGCACCGCCATCTCCGCCTCCACGCGCACGATGTCACCGAGCTTGTGGGACTGCCGCTGCAGCAGCTTCATGCTTTCGCCGTAGGTAATGACACTCTGGCCATCACTTGCAGCGATCGTTACCCGCGCGTCGTAAGCCGTGCGTTGCAGCAAGGCGAGGTAAAGATCGATCTGCCGCGCGAGCTCCGCAGCTGCCATGGCCTGCCGTGGCGTCGCAAGCAGCGTCACGGCCAGAAGATTCACCGGGGTGACGGCCGCGGCAGCGTTGATGTTACGCATGATGCGACCGGCGAGCTCGTCGACCACCGGTGCAACCCAAGGCGCCCGAGCCTCGTCGTCGAGCGTGCGATCGCGCCAGTTCGCACAATGCCGGGCGAGTACGTCCTCGAGCTGTATCGGTTCGCCGAGATTCACGTGCACGCGACCGAAGTTCTCGCGCAGCACACGCAGCGCGCGCAGCAGATCGCCGATGCTCTCCTTGCGCTTGGGCTGTCCCGACAGTTCACCAACGTAGGTGTTCGCCTCAACGATGCGCTCGTAGCCGAAATACACCGGCAGGAACACCACCGCGCGCCGCGGGTCGCGCAGGTAGCTGCGGACGGTCATGGAAATCATGCCGGTCTTGGGTTGCAGCAACCGACCCGTACGCGAGCGTCCGCCTTCGACGAAGTACTCGATCGAATGACCGCGCGCCATGATGATGGCGAGGTACTTCATGAACACGGCCGTGTAGAGCGCGTTGCCCGCGAAGCTGCGGCGAATGAAAAACGCACCGCCCTTGCGCAGGAAGCGCCCAACCACCGGGATGTTGAGATTGATGCCCGCGGCAATGTGCGGCACCGCGTAGCCCTGCTTGTAGATCACGTAGGACAACAGCAGATAATCCATGTGGCTGCGGTGACAGGGCACGAAGACGATCTCGCGGTCCTGCGCGATGTTGCGCAGCGTCTCCACGTGACTGAAGGTCACACCGTCATAGAGGCGATTCCACAAGCGTCCGAGGAAGCCTTCCATGAAGGTGATGAAGGCGTGTGAGTAGTTGGCAGCGATCTCCTCGGCGTAACCGCGCGCCGTCAGCAGTGCCTTGCGTCGCGGCAGCTGCCGCGAACGCATCTCACCCAGCACGGCAGCGCGAACTGCACGGGTACGCAGCACCCGGTTGACGATGGTGCGCCGGTGCGACATGTCCGGACCGATGCGAGCAGCCCTCTGCCTGCGGAAATTGGCGCGCTGGGTCCGCGCGAGCCGAGCAGCGAGGCTCGCGGCATCGAGGGTCGGTTCGAGCAGGCTGCGCAGACTCACCGGCGCGCCGACCTCGAGCATCGTGAACCGGCCGTTCAGCAGCACCTGCAAAAACTTACGCACCGGCCCGCCAAGCACCCAGTTCTCGACTAGCAGCAACCGCAGCCAGGAACCCTCCTTCTGCGGCGCCCGACCCCAATACACGGCCACAGGCACGAGCCGCACATCGAGCGTGGGATCGGCGTGCACGGCTTCGAGCAGCCGGACGAGCTCGGCCGGCGGACGACGATCGATGCGCGGATCGAACCAGCCGCGGGCCTGCAGCAGGGGAAAAGCGGCGCGCACGGCGCTCGCCTCGCGACCCACCAGTCGACCCGACGGTCGCGGCAATCCATGGCGGGCGCAGAAATTCTCGAGCACGGCAAGATCGGTGACGCTGCGCCGCTCGAGCACGTAACACACGGGTGAGCCGGGCACGGCACCGATGCTTCCCGGCGCAGACTCGGGTCGGACTTCGGGCTTGACCCACAAGGCCAGCAGACGACGCAGCAACGCGTACATGGCTCTCAACGGAGAAACTCGTCGAACCACTGGGCGATGCGCGGCAGCGAGGCGTGCAAACGATGGTCGTCATCGACCACATGCAGCGTCGCGCGCTGCGCACGCGCGAGAGCAATGCCCTTCTCGACCGGCACCACCTCGTCACGCCAGCCGTGCACGACGGTCGTCGGACAAGCCGCCATCTCGGGCAGGGTCGGCAAGCCAGGTAGATCGACCGCGGGCGCCATCAAAAAGAGCCGCGAAGCCGCCACACGACGCGAGGCTGCCGCGGCAAGGAACGCGCCGAGGCTGGAGCCCACGAGCACGGGCGCTGCCGGCAGGCCCGCACAGGCGGCAAGCAGCTTATCGAGCCGCGCCTCGACCGAATCGATGCCGCGATAGTCGACGGACTCGACCGAGTAGCCACGCTCTCGCGCCCGTTCCGCGAGCGCGACGATCTTGCTGCCCCAGGGCTCGGCATCCTTGCCATGGGAAAAGACAACGCAACGATTCAGCAACGCTCGGACCCCCCGAAGCCTGCGGCGCCACGCCGCACGCCGAAGTGTACCTCTGCAGAACGCTCGCGGTTCGCCTAGCATCTGCCCTCTCATGCACACGAGCGCGGACACTGCAGGTTGGGAGTTCTGGATCGATCGCGGCGGCACCTTCACCGACGTCATCGGCGCGGGCCCGCAGGGCGAACTCGTCGTGCGCAAGGTACCCTCGGTCACGCGGGGCGAAGAGCGTGACCCTGGGTTGACCGCGGCGCTGTCTATCCTGCGTGACGCCGGCGTCGCACCCGATTCGATCCGCGCGCTGAAAGTCGGTACTACCGTGGTGACCAACGCACTGCTCGAGCGGCGAGGCAGCCGCGTGTTGTGGGTGACGACTCGCGGCTTCGCCGATGCGCTGGTGATCGGCAACCAGTCGCGCCCGGATATCTTTGACTGTCAGATTCGACGGCCCATGCCATTGTATGCCGAGGTTCTGGAGCTCGACGAGCGCGTCAGCGCAACGGGCGAGGTGCTTCAGGCACCGGATGCGTTCGACACCCAGACCAGCCTGCGCGCGGCGCGCGAACGCGGCTGCGACGCCGTCGCTATCGTCCTCATGCACGGCTGGCGCCACACGGCGCACGAACGCATCGTGGCGCAGTGGGCACGTGACCTCGGCTTTGCCAGCGTCGTGACCTCGCACGAGGTATTGCCGCTGCCGCGTTTTGTGACCCGGGGCGAGAGCACCGTCTTCGATGCCTACCTCGATGCGCGTCTGCGCGAGTACGTGCAAACGCTCGCAGACCAACTCACCTCGCAGGCCCCCACGGCAACGCTGCAGTTCATGCAAAGTTCAGGCGGACTCATCGATACGACGGGATTTCGTGCGCTCGGCAGCGTTCTGTCAGGTCCGGCGGGCGGTTTGATCGGCCTCGCCCAGGTCGGTCGCCGGGCAGGCATCGGGCAGTTGATCGGCTTCGACATGGGTGGCACGTCCACCGACGTATCGGTGTTCGATGAGGCCTTTGCGCGGCGCTTCGAGCACGTGTTGCAGGGACATCGGATCGCCGCGCCCATGCTTGATGTGCACACCATCGCGGCCGGTGGCGGCTCGATCCTGAGCCGTGAGTGGGCGCGCGATCGCGTCGGCCCCGACTCGGCGGGTGCAGACCCCGGGCCCGCCTGCTACGGCCGCGGAGGACCCGCCACGCTGACCGACGTCCAGGCGGTCCTCGGTCGGCTCTCGCCCGATTCGATGCCGCGCGTATTCGGCCCCTCGCGCGATGCACCGATCGATGTCGAGGCCGCACGAGCGGCACTGCAGAAGATCGACCCGACGACACCGCTCGAGTCACTGGCGGCAGGCTTTCTGGACGTCGCCGTTCAGGCGATGGCCAATGCCATCCGCCACGTCAGCGTCCGTCAGGGCATCGACCCCGCAGGCTTCACACTGGTGGCTTTCGGTGGCGCAGCGGGACAGCACGCCTGTCGAGTGGCCGCCGCCGCGGGTCTCGACGCCGTGCTCATCCATCCGCTCGCCAGCGTGCTGTCGGCTTATGGCATCGGTGTCGCCGAACCGCAGACTGTGCGCCGAATCGGCATCGACCTGCCGCTCGATGAGCACGGCTGGACTCAGGCGCAAGCACGGTTCAGCGATCTCGTCGAAGAGGCTTGTAGCGCACTCGGTACACCACCGAGTCGCGTGCAGCGCATCGTCGAGGTGCGTGACGGCCATGCGGAAACCTCGCTCGATGCGCACGGCGAGACGCTCGAGGCACTGCGCCGGAATTTCCTTGACGCGCATCGCAAGCGTTACGGCTATGCACCTGCGCACAGTGGCCTGCAGCTGGCGGCGCTGCGAGTCGAGGCCACAGGCGCCCCAACGAATCGCGATCCATCGGTGCGCTTTGCCATGCCACCATCCGCCGCGCGCACGGCCCGCGTATGGTTCGACGGCTGGCAGGATGTCCCGGTGCTGCCCGCAGCGTCACTTGAGCACTGCGTGCAAGGACCGCTGCTGCTCGTCGAGCCGAACTCGACCTTCGTGCTCGAGCCCGGTTGGGAAGTCGCCCCGGTGCCAGGTGGCGCGCTGCTCGCCCGCCGCAGCCACGCTTCGCGCGATGGACATCGCCGCGCCGTCGATGACCCGGCGCAGATCGAGATCTTCGACGGCCTGTTCATGCACATCGCTACGCAGATGGGCGAGGTGCTGCGTCGCACCGCACAGTCGGTCAACATCAAGGAACGCCTCGATTTTTCCTGTGCGATCTTCGATGCCCGCGGCGGCTTGGTAGCCAATGCCCCGCACATGCCCGTACACCTCGGGTCGATGGGCGCCACGGTCGAAGCACTGCTTGCCGAGCACGGCAGCGAGCTTCGGGCTGGAGATGCCTGGCTCGTGAACTCGCCCAGCCATGGCGGCACGCACCTGCCGGACATGACGGTGGTCAGCCCGGTGCATCTGCACGGTGCCGAAACGCCCGCCTTCTTCGTCGCATCGCGCGCGCACCATGCCGACATCGGCGGCATCACGCCGGGCTCGATGCCGCCCTTCAGCCGCACACTCGCCGAAGAAGGCGCCATCTTCGATGGCCTGCTGATCCTGCGCGATGGCGAGTTCCTCGAGGCACAGGTACGCGCTGCCTTCACGGGCGGCCCTTGGCCGGCCCGCAACCCCGAGCAGAATCTCGCCGACCTTCGCGCTGCACTCGCCGCCAACGCCACCGGCATCGCGGAGTTGACCCGAGCGGCCGATCGGGAAGGCCCCCTTCGCCTTGGCGCCGCCATGCGCGCGGTGCAAGACAACGCCGCAACCTGCGTCGAGGCGGCCATCGCCGCGCTCGGCGATCTCGACAGCTATCTGGAGGCGACGCTCGATGGTGGCCAGCGCATCTGCGTGCGGGTCACGCTCAATGGACGCGAACGCCGCGGTCGCATCGATTTCACGGGCAGCAGCCTGGCGGGCGAGCACAACTTCCACGCCCCGCGGGCGGTGACGCTCGCGGCAGTGCTGTACGTATTTCGCACGTTGGTGGCGCAGCCGATACCACTCAACGCGGGCTGCCTGCGACCGCTCGAGATCGTGATCCCGCGAGGCAGTTTGCTTGACCCGCCAGCGGGCGCCGCCGTGGTCGCAGGCAACGTTGAGACCTCGCAGGTCATCGTCGATGTACTGCTCGCAGCGCTCGATCGACTCGCAGCCTCGCAAGGCACCATGAACAACCTCACCTTCGGCAACGCGCGCGTGCAGTACTACGAAACGATCGCAGGCGGTGCGGGTGCAGGTCCCACCTTCGAGGGCTGCGCGGCCGTGCAGACACACATGACGAACTCGCGACTGACCGACCCCGAGATCCTCGAAGCGCGCTTTCCGGTGCGCGTGCTGCAGTTTGGCATCCGCCACGGATCGGGCGGTCGCGGCCGGTACCGCGGCGGCGATGGCGCGGTGCGACGCATCGAGTTCCTCGAACCGATGCAAGTGTCGATGCTCGCCAACCGACGCAGCACCCGCCCCTTCGGTCTGGCAGGTGGCGGCGAAGGTGCAGCGGGCATCACTCGTCTGTGGCCCGCAGGGGCGCAGCAGGCGGTCGAGTGGCCCGCCTGCGCGTCATTCGCCGTCGAAGCGGGCGATGTCGTCGAGGTCTTGACGCCAGGTGGCGGCGGCTATGGCAGCGATGTGCCGATCGAAGCGCCGACGGCGATCAGTGCGCCCGCCAGAGAGGCACCTGCGGATTTTTGAACAGCGGAATCAGCGCGAGCCCCGCGATGAACCCGCCGACGTGCGCGCCGAACGCCACGCCACCACCGTCCCCCGGCAAGCCGATGCTCATCAGCAACTGCAGCGCAAACCACGCCGTCAGCACCCAGATGGCACGAAACCAGCCCACGGTGACGAAAATCAGCGGCGGCGGCAACGCGATCAAAATCCGCGCCCGCGGGTACAGCAGTAGATAGGCCCCGAGCACGCCGGAGATGGCACCGCTCGCACCCACCATCGGCACGAGACTGCCGGGGTCAGGGACCACTTGCGCCAGCACGGCTGCGCAACCGCATACCAAGTAAAAGACGATGAACCGACCGTGTCCCATGGCATCTTCGATATTGTTGCCGAACACCCAAAGAAAAATCATGTTACCGAGCAGATGCCCGACCGAGCCGTGCAGGAACATCGAGGAAAACACGGTCAACCAGGTCGGTACCCAAGGCACGGCCTGCCACTCGTCCGGCGCACGACCCGTAAGCACTCCGGGGATGAGCCCGAGCCCCTGATAGATGTCTTCGCGGAGGGACAGGTCCGTCGACCATTGCCAGAGATACACCAGCACGCAGATGGCGATCAGCCCGTAGGTGACGAAGGGCGTGATATGCGCGGGGTTATCGTCGCGGACCGGAATCACGGGCGTGCCTGCACCGTCGCCGGCGCGGCGCCTGCAGCACCCGCAGTGGGCCCTTCGATGGGCTCCTCGGGCTCACCCTGCCAATTCGAACCAATCGGCAGCGCGTTGCGCACGCGCGGCGCCGCAGCGATCAGCCCATCAATCGACTGGGCGACACCCGAAATCGCCACCGGGACTCCCCGGGGTTGATGGCTGACGCGGGAGACGGCCTCCCAGTCCATCGACTCGCCCCGCGCCTTCAACTCCTTCTCGATACGGGTCGCCAAAGTGCGGCTCAATAATTTCTTGCGCGCGCTCGCCCAGTTGCGCGGATCGTCTTCGAGCACGTCCCAGGCCTGCAGATGGAGCTGACCCTCGTGCCAGCCAAAGACGAAGGGCTGGTTGACGACGGTGACCTTGATGCCGGGCTTGACGAGATCAAACAACAGTTCCACGTCCTCGGGAAAGAGACGGATGCAGCCGTGACTCGAACGCAGGCCCACGCCGGCCGGCTTATTGGTGCCGTGGATGAGGTAACTCGGCCAGCCAAGATAGAGCGCCCGTGAGCCAAGCGGATTGTCCGGGCCCGGCGGCACGACAGCAGGCAGCACCTCGCCATTCTCCGCGTGCTCCGCACGCACGCCGGGCCCAGGTCGCCAACTGGGGTTGCGCGCCATGCGCACCACCGACGTTGTGCCCTCGGGTGTCGCCCATCCGACTCGACCTATGCCGATCGGAAAGGTGTACACCACCGGCTTTTCGCCCTTCGCCGTACGCGGGAAGTAGTAAAGACGCATTGCAGCGAGGTTGATGACGACGCCCTCGCGAGGCGCGTTCGGCAGCAGATGCAGCGTGGGCAGCACAATCTCGCGGCCCTCGCCCGGCAACCACGGATCGACACCGGGGTTAGCCCGCACCAACTCCTCGTAGCCGACGTTGAACCGCCGCGCCAAATCGGTAAAGGTGTCCTCGTGCGTGGCTCGAGTCACCTGCAGCCGCCCGACGAGGTCGGTATTCAAAGATTCGAGTTCGAATCGATGGCTGCTGAGCGCGTAGGGATCATCGGGGATCTGCACGGTGGGCGGCGGCGCGACGTCGGCGACCCGGCGCGGGGGCGCGGTCGTGCAGGCGGACAACACTGTCATCAGGGCGAGCAACCAAAGGCCCGCTCGCCCCGGGCAACGCGACAACATGGGTGCCGAGATTACAGCAGGATGGGTCGGTTCGGCTGCTCGTTGCGATCACCCGATGCCGCCGGGAAGTGCTGGCCCAGCAATCCGGCGACCGCCTCGATGCCGGCGAGCGAGCCTTCCTTGAACCGGCCGTCGCGAAAGTGCGCTTCCATCTGCCGGCACACCTGCTCCCACTCGGCCGCGCTAACGCGGGCGGCAATACCCCGATCGGCGACGATTTCGACGTCGTGCTCCGCCATGAGCAGATAGATCAGCACGCCGTTGTTGTCGGCCGTATCCCACACCCGCAGTTGACTGAAGACGTCGATGGCTCGATCACGCGGCGAGCGATTCGCCCAAAGATCGGGCAGATCGAGCGATGTTTCTATGACGAAGCGGATCTCACCAGCATGCCGCGCTTCGACCGTGGTGATCGCGCGCTCGATTGCCTGCAGGACATGCGCCGGAAACCGGCGACGCGTCACGAATGGGGTTGCGAGCAGGTTGCGCAGCCAACGTTGGATGTTCACCCAATCACCTCGTGTCACCAGCTGCCCGAGGCGCCGCCGCCACCGAAGCCACCGCCACCACCGCCGAAGCCGCCGCCACCAAAACCGCCGCCACCGAAGCCACCGCCCCCGAATCCGCCGCCGCCAAATCCGCCCCAATCACCGCGACGGGAACGGCCGAGTGAGCGCGCCGAAGGCACAGCGCCGAGCAGCAGCGCAACGAAAAACGCACCGACACCGATGAACCCGGCCGCCAGCACACTGCCGATGACAAACCAGGTGATCGCACCGCCCAGCGCGCCGGTAGCCGCTGCACCAAAGAATCGACCGAACACGGCCCGCAGCACGCCTGCACCGAACACGAGCAGCAGAAACAGCGGGCCGGCGATCGACTCCCAGGGGCTCGCTCCCGATTCGCGGCCGTCCGCGCCGGCCTCGGGCTCGGGCAGCGGCTCGCCGTCGACGAGTCGAATGATCCGATCGACGCCCGCCTCGACGCCACCCGCGTAATCACCCTCCCGGAACCTCGGGCGAATGATCTCCGTGATGATGCGATTCGAGGTGAGATCCGTGAGCACTCCCTCAAGACCGCGTCCCACCTCGATGCGCAAGCGCCGATCGTCGGTGGCAATGATGAGCAGCGCTCCATCGTCCACTGCCTTGCGCCCCAGCTTCCAGGCATCGACCACGCGAATCGAATACTGCTCGATCTCCTCGGGCGCTGTGCTCGGCACCAGGAGCACGGCGATCTGTGAGCCCTTGCGGCGCTCGAACTCGGCGAGCGTCGCCTCGAGTGCCGCCTCGCGATCGGCGGGAATGACGTCTGCGAGATCCGTGACCCGGGTTTTGAGTTCGGGCACGGCTCGAAGCGCCTCCTGCGCCGGCGCAAGAACGGCACCAGCGGCGAGCAGCAGACCGAGCAGAGCGTTACGCAAGGGAGCTTACGCAGCGGCTCAGTTGCTGGGCGCGAAATCCACGGTGGGTGCCGCGGAGATGGCCGCCTCGTTCTCCACCGTGAAGTTGGGCTTTACCTCGTAACTGAAGACCATCGCGGTCAGGTTCGAGGGGAACTTGCGGATGGTGCCGTTGTACTCCTGAACCGCAGCGATGTAGCGATTGCGCGCCACGGTGATGCGGTTCTCCGTGCCCTCGAGCTGCGCCTGCAAGTCGCGGAAGTTCTGATCCGACTTCAACTGCGGGTAATTCTCCGTCACCATGAGGAGGCTCTTCAGCGCCGTGGTCAGGTCACCCTGTGCAGCCTGGAACTTCTGCAAGGCTTGCGGATTGTTCAGCAGCTCTGGCGTCACCTGGATCGAAGTCGCGCGAGCACGCGCCTCGGTCACACCGACCAGCACCTTCTCCTCCTGCGCGGCAAAACCCTTGACGGTATTCACCAGGTTCGGGATCAGATCAGCCCGACGCTGGTATTGATTGACGACCTCAGACCACGAGGCCTTCACGGCCTCGTCCTGGGTCTGGATCGTGTTGTAGCCGCAGCCGCCGAGCAGCAGCGAGGCGACCAACATTAAGGCGGCAACGATGGATTTCATGGGTACTCCTGTTCTCAGCCAACAATCTTTTCAGCCAACGATCCGGCCCGATGTCACCGTCACGCCGGCCGTGTTCACCAGATTTTCACACGCTCGGCCGGCGGACGGTACAGCCGGTCGCCGGGTTGGACAGCGAATGCCTCATAAAATTCCGTCATGTTGGTCACCACGCCGTTACAGCGGTACTCGCTCGGGCTATGCGAGTCAGTGATCAGTCGCGAGCGTAATTCTTCGTCGCGGTACTTGCGGCGCCATATCTGCGCCCAGCCCAGGAAAAACCGCTGTGGCCCGGTAAAGCCATCGATCACCGGCGCCTCACGCCCACCCAGGGACAACTGGTAGGCCCTGTAGGCCACCGCCAGACCCGACAGATCGCCGATATTCTCACCGAGCGTCAGGTTGCCGTTGATGTTCCGACCTTCGATCGGCTGGTACTTCTCGTACTGCGCCACCAAGCGACCGGCGCGCTCGCGAAACCGCACGTTGTCGTCGAAAGTCCACCAGTCGCGCAGATTGCCCTCGCCGTCGTAGCGCCGGCCGGAGTCGTCGAAACCATGACTGATCTCGTGGCCGATGACTCCGCCGATGCCACCGTAGTTCACCGCATCATCGGCCAGCGGATCAAAGAACGGCGCACGCAGGATCGCAGCGGGGAAGACAATCTCGTTCATCGGCGGGCTGTAATACGCGTTGACCGTCTGCGGCGTCATGAACCACTCGTCGCGATCGACGGCTTGGGTCAGACGCCGCATCTGGCGGAGAAACTCCGCTTCGTTGGCCCGCTGCAGGTTACCGATCAAGTCGTCCGCCCGGATCTGAAGCGCCGAGTAGTCGCGCCATTTGTCCGGGTAGCCCACCTTGACGCTGAAGCGCACAAGTTTCTGCTTGGCCTCCGCCTTCGTCTGCGGCCCCATCCACTCCAGCGAGTCGATCGACTGCTCGAAGGCTCGCCGCAAATTGGCGACGAGCTCACGGATGCGCTCGCGCGCCTCAGGCGGGAAGCTCTTTTCGACATACAGACGACCGGCGATCTCGCCGATGGTGCGATCGATCAAGCGCAACCCGCGACGCCAGCGCGGCTGCTGGGCCTGCACGCCGCTGAGGGCCCGCTCGCGGAATTCGAAACGCGCCTGATCGAACGCCTCGGGAAGGAAGGCCGCGTTCGCATCGAGCAGTCGATAGCGGAAATACTCGCGCCAGACTTCCACGGGCGTCGACTGCACGAGCGGTGCGAGTTCACGCAGGTAGGTCGGCTGGCGGATGTCGAACTCGGCAATGACCGCCGCTTCGGGCCCGAGCCCCTCGAGGAAGACAGCCCACTCGAACTGCGGGGCAAGCGCCGCCGCAGCAGCGACGCTGGTCTTGTTATAGGTCTTCACCGGGTCGCGATTCTCGACACGCGTCCAATGCAACTTTGCGATGCGGGTCTCGAGCTGCAGGATGCGTTCGGCCGCCGCAGCGCCATCCTTGCGGCCCGCGAGTTCGAACAGGCGTGCGATGTAGCGCTGCAGCTGCGCTCGCAGTGCCACGTTGCGCGCATCGTCCGTCAGGTAGTACTCGCGATCGGGCATGCTGAGGCCACCCTGCGACAGGCCTGCGATGTAGCGCGTGGACTGACGGCGATCCTGACCGACATAGGCGTTGACCGGCGAGGCGATGCCGAAACGCTGCGCACGGCCAAAGTAACCGAACACGTCTCGCGTGCTCTGCAGCGAGTCGATGCGGCCGAGTTCCGCGGCGAGAGGCTCGAGGCCCCGCGCCTCAATCCGCGCCGTATCCATGTAGGCGGTGAACAGATCACCGAGTTTTTGCGCATCCGACCCCGGTGCCCGTGTCGCATCAGAGGCGGCTGCCTCGGTCAATGTGCGCAAGCTCTCGAGCGCATCGTCTTCGAGCTTGCTGAAGGTGCCGTAGTTCGAGCGGTCGGCCGGAATCTCCGTAGTCGCAAGCCAAGTGCCGCCGGCGAAACGGTACAAGTCGTCCTGCGGACGCACGGAGCGGTCGAAACCGGCGAGATCCAGGCCTGAGCGCAAGCTTGGCTCGGCGGCCGCCGCGACCAGAGACAGAAGACCCATAAGGGTGGCGAGTAACGGGCGATGAGCGTTTTTCATGGGGCGAAGATTAACCTTTTCGCAGCGCACGGGTATTCTGCCGGCCCCGCCACGCAACGCCCTTGTCCATGTCCCGCTACCGTCCGCCGACGACACCCGGCTCCCGTTTCATCACGCCCGAAGGCCACGCGCGCATGACGCGCGAACTCGACGAGTTGTGGCGCGTGGAGCGACCGCGCGTGACTCAGGCAGTGAGCGAGGCGGCCGCGCAGGGCGATCGCTCGGAGAACGCCGAGTACACCTACGGCAAGCGTCGATTGCGGGAAATCGACAGCCGGGTGCGGTTCCTGCGCAAGCGGCTCGAGGGGATGGTCGTCGTCGATCAGCCTCCCGCCGATCGCGCACGAGTGTTCTTCGGCGCTTGGGTCACGCTGGAGGATGAAGCCGGCGAGCAGGCCCGCCACCGCATCGTGGGTCCAGACGAATTCGACCTCGCGCCCGGATACGTGAGCATGGACGCGCCGCTCGCCCGCGCACTGCTTGGCAAACACCTCGACGATGAGGTGCGCGTGCAGACGCCCGCCGGTGAGCGCTGTTACGTGATTGCCGAGATCGACTACCCGCGCTGACCGGGCGTCAACCCACCCGGATTTCAACGCACCCGAATATCAACGCACCCGGATATTCTTGAACTGCCAGGGATCCGAGCGATCGAGATCCTCGGGGAACAAGCGCTCACGATCGGTCAGCGGATTCCAGTCCGTGTATTCGCCGACCACCGGTCCGAGATAAGGCATGCAGATCTCGAGATTGCGCCGGAAGTCCATCTCGTCGGGCTCGACGATGCCTTGGCGCGGATTCTCCATCGCCCAGATCACACCCGACAGCACGGCCACGGTGACCTGCAGACTGGTCGCGTTGTTGAACGGACATAGCGTACGCGCCTCGTCGATGCTCAGTTGCGAACCGTACCAGTAGGCGTTGCGCGCATGACCCGCGAGCAGCACACCGAGCTCGTCGATGCCGCCCGAAGAAATCTCGTTCATCAGGATTCGCTGCTCGGACTGCATCACGAAATTGCGTCCGGTCAGTTCATGGACCGACAGCACGGCATCGTCGCAAGGGTGGTAGGCGTAGTGCGCCGTCGGTCGGTAGAGCACCTGATCGCCTGACTTGACGGTCAGATAATCGGCGATGGAAATGGACTCGCCATGTGTGATCGCGAAGGCGTGGAAGTGACCCGCCTTCGGCGTCCAGGTGCGCACCTTGGTGGCCGCGCCCGGCTGACTGAGATAGATCGAGGAACCACGACCGAAATCGTAGCGATGGCCGTCCGCGGGAAAGTGCCGCTCGTGCGAGCCCCAGCCGAGCTCGCAGGGTTGCGAGCCCTCGCTGACAAAGCCGTCGACCGACCAGGTGTTAACGAACTCACCCGGCCGCTTGCGCACCGGCGACACCTGCGTGTCGCGCTCGGCCACGTGAATGACCTTGATGCCGAGGGTGTGCGCGAGCGCCGCCCAGTCGGCACGGCTTTGCGGATTGCCGGCTGCCACGCCCGTGTCAGCGGCGATGTTGAGCATCGCCTGTTTGACGAAGTGCGACACCATTCCGGGATTGGCCCCGTGGGTCAGCACCGCGGTCGGCCCGTTCTCGCGTCCCTGACGCAGCGCGAGTGCCGTCTCACGCAGTGCATAGTTGGTGCGCCGAGCTGCGGGAATCGACTTGTCGGTGTAGCCGCCGGGCCAAGGCTCGATGCAGGTGTCGAGGTAGAGCGCGCCGCGCTCGTGGCAGAACTCGATCAGGGCGCAAGAGGACACGTCGACCGACACATTGATCAGGAAATCGCCGCTCGACAGCAGCGGCTCAAGAAGGCCACGCAGGTTCTCTGCGGTCACCGCCTGCTTGATGAAGCGCACGCCGAAATGCACCGCCACGTCTGCGCCGCGCTCGTCGGCCGAAACGATGGTGATGCGCTCGGCCTGGGTGCCGATATGCCGCAGGATGAGCGGCAAAACGCCCTGGCCGATGCTGCCAAAGCCGACGAAAACAATGCGGCCTGGAAATTCGACGTGTACCTTGGGTTGGCTCATGATGCTCCTTCAGGTCGTGCGCCAATGCGGCGGAAAAGTGCGATCGTATCCCGGCAGCGCCTCGATGCGCTGCAACCATCGGCCGAGCGCCGGGTAATTCGCCTCGAGCGGCAGGAAGCGACGGGCGAGGTCCGAGGCTCTGGGTCGCAGCAGGGCGCGGCGCAGCAGCTGGATGAACGGAAAAATCGCCATGTCCACGGCGCTGTAGTCCTCACCGACGATCCAATCGAAGCGCGAGACGCGCTGCTCGATGGTGCGCGCCTCGCGCGCCACCACGTGCATGGCGTCGGTGAGCTGGTCGCTATCGAGCGGCGGCTCTGCCGAAGGCGCGCCCTCGCCCGGCAGCAAAGTACGGCAGATGCCGAGGATATGCGCCTCGGTGTAGGCCTGAAACTCACCGATCACCCGCATGATCACTGCGGACTCCTCGGGCGAGCGACCGAAGATCGGCGGTTGCGGGTACTTCAGGTCGAGGTAATGAAGAATCGCCACCGACTCGAACACCACGTAATCGTCGTGTTTGAGCACGGGCAGGCGCCCGCGAGGATTCATGGCGATCATTTGGGGGGACTTCTGTTCCTGAAACGCCAGCTGCAGCACATGGCTGCGGTACTCGAGCCGCTTGTGCTCGAGTGCCAGCAGTACCCTCCAGGAGTACGGACTGCCACTGCCCCAGTACACGTCTATCGTCATCGGAGGATTGTAACTGCAACGCTCTGGCCGGAGAATTCGCGCCTTGAGAAGACGGGGACCTTTGGATGATCCATTCGACTTTGATCGATGCCGACACTCTGGCGGCCCACCTGCACGACTCACGCTGGGTGCTGCTCGACTGTCGCTTCGAGCTCACCGATGCGGCGGCCGGTGAAAAAGCCTATGCCGCCGGTCACATCGAGGGTGCGCGCTATGCGCACCTCGACCGTGATCTGGCCGCCCCACCGACTTCCACCTCGGGACGCCATCCCCTGCCCGATCCGGCCGACTTCGCACTGCGGGCCGGTGCGTGGGGGATCGATGCCGCCACGCAGGTGGTCGTCTATGACCAAGGCAACAGTTTTTACGCTGCACGAGCCTGGTGGATCTTTCGCTGGCTCGGACACGAGCGAGTCGCCGTGCTCGACGGCGGGCTGGCAGCCTGGACGCGCAGCGGTCGATCGCTGAGCGAGGCCGCGCCGCGCATCCAGCCGCGCGGTTTCATCGCTCGCCCTGATCCGCGGCGAGTGACCGCGATCGATGAAGTACTGGCCCAGGTTGGCAACCCGAGCATACGGCTGGTCGATGCGCGAAGCGTGGAGCGCTACGCAGGCGGCAGCGAGTCGATCGACCCCATCAGCGGTCACGTCCCCGGTGCCGTGAGCCACCACTACGGCCGCAACCTCGATGCGCGGGGTTTGATGCACTCGGCCGAAACGCTGCGCGACGAGTGGACGCGCACACTGAACGGAGTACCCGCGGAGCAGATGATCGCCATGTGCGGCTCGGGCGTCAGCGCCTGCGTCAACCTGCTCGCCATGGAGCACGCCGGAATTCGCGGCGCACGGCTGTATCCGGGCTCGTGGAGCGAGTGGATACGCGACCCGGCGCGGCCGGTGGCGCGGGGTATGACCCCGTGAGCGTCGAGGGCCAGAACCTCACCCCCGCAGCGAACGGAACGCGGCGCGTCCCGCCCTGGAGCGTGAGCGACTCGCTCGATCTCTACCACCTGCCCGCCTGGGGCCAAGGCTACTTCGGCATCAACGAGGCGGGCCACGTGGTGGTGCGCCCCGAGCAGGTGGCGGGTCGCGAGATCGACCTTTACGAGGTTGTGCAGGGGCTGAAACAGCGCGAGCTGACGACTCCAGTCGTGGTGCGCTTCTCCGGCATCCTCGCGCACCGACTGCGCCAACTCAACGACGCCTTTGCGCGCGCCATCAGCGAGAACGACTACCGAAATCGCTATTCGGCGGTGTTTCCGATCAAGGTGAACCAGCAACGCCTGGTGGTGCAAGAGGTCTATCGCTACGGCGCGGACTTCGGCTTTGGGCTTGAAGCCGGCAGCAAGCCGGAGCTGCTCGCGGTCATGGCAATGACCGAAAACTCCCCGGATCGCCTCATCGTCTGCAACGGCTTCAAGGACGACAGTTACATCGAGACGGCGATGCTCGCCACCAAACTCGGGCGCACCATCGTGCCCGTGGTGGAAAACTTTGCCGAGTTGGGTCTCATCATCAAGCACGCTCGGGCGCTCGACGTGCGGCCGCGTATCGGCATCCGCGTGAAGCTCGCGAGCGAAGGCTCAGGCCGCTGGCGCGACTCGGCCGGTGAGAAATCCAAGTTTGGCCTCTTCATCACCGAAATCCTCGAAGCGGTCGAGGTGCTGCGGCGCGAGAACATGCTCGATTGCCTCAAGCTCGTGCACTGCCATCCGGGCAGCCAGCTGCAGGATATCCGGCGCGTCAAGGATGCGATCAATGAACTCGCTCATGTGTACGCCGAGCTGAAGCTGCTCGGTGCGGGTCTCGAATACATTGATGTTGGCGGCGGTCTTGGCGTCGATTACGACGGCTCGGGCACCAACTACACCTCCTCGATGAACTACAGCGTCGAGGAGTACGCCAATGATGTGGTCTATCGCGTGGCGAGCGTCTGCAACGCGCGCGGTATCGATCACCCGTTGATCGTCAGCGAGTCGGGTCGCGCGATCGCCGCGCATCACAGCGTACTGATTTTCAACACCCTAGGATCCTCCGCACTCGACAAATTCAGAGTCAGCGGCCGCGAGGACGAGGAGTACGCAGGCCGACCCCTGCCGCAGCCCGTGCAGGATCTGCTCGGTGCATATCGCGAGGTCAGCGAGCGACGGGTCGTCGAATGCTGGCACGATGCGCTCACGGCGCGCGAGCAGTGTCTGCAGATGTTCAACCTGGGGCTGCTATCGCTCGAGTTCCGTGGGCTGGCGGAGCGGCTGTACTGGGCCACGTGCGCGAAGATCCGCGACTACTGCCGCAAGCTCGACGAAGTACCCGAAGAACTCGAGGGCATCGAGTCGATCCTCTCCGACATCTACTTCTGCAACATGTCGGTGTTCCAGTCACTGCCGGACAGTTGGGCGATCGACCAGCTGTTCCCGATCATGCCGATCCATCGCCTTGATGAATGCCCGACACGGCGCGCCGTGCTCGCCGACATCACCTGCGACTCCGACGGCAAGATCGACCACTTCGTCAGCCACCGCGAGGTCAAGCGCACCCTCGAGCTGCACGACATCGCCGAGGGCGACGAGTATTACCTGGCCGCATTTTTGGTCGGCGCGTACCAAGAGACGCTCGGCGACCTGCACAACCTGTTCGGCGACACTCACGTCGTGCACATCCGTCTGGAAGAGGACGGCAAATGGTGGATTGACGAAGTGGTCATGGGTGACACCGCCAACAAGGTGCTCGAATACATGGAGTATGACGTGGCCGAGCTCTACCCCGCGCTCGCGCGGGACTGCGAGCGCGCGATCCGCGAGGGGCGCATGACGGTGGCCGAGAGCCAAGCGCTCAAACGCTTCTACGAAGGCGAGCTCAACGGGTATGCTTACCTCGAATGAACGCCGTCATAGACACACTGCGGGACGACACCCGACTGCCGCCGCTGCAGGTCGAGGAGAGCCGCGAGTTTCGCAGCTACCACAACTTCCTGCGCGCCGCGCGCAACTATATGGAAGGCCCGCTGGTGGCGCAGATGCACGATGCCTACGACGCGGCACTCGAGCGCACGCCCGGCGAAGCGAGACCCGCACCGGGCGATTGGCGCGGCGTCGAGGCGCTGCTCGATAGCACGACTGAGTTCCAGTTCTATTGCTGGTCCTACCGCAACCTGCAGCGCTTCAAGTACCACCGCCCGTCGTTCGGCATCTTCGCGACCCTTGAAGCCCAGCGCGAGCGTCTGGTCGCCGAGCTCGAGTCCACGGCCCGCACGGCGCCGCCCGATGAACTGCGGCTGAATCCAACGCTGCAACTGCCCGAATACTTTCGCTTCGTGCCGTTTCATCAGCACACCGGTGGCGTCGCCCACGACGCTCTCGACGGTCTCGCCTATGAAATCGGTCGGCGTACCACCGTCCCGGCACATGCCGATCCGAACGGTATCTATCGCATCCTCTTCGAGGCACTGCCGCAGAGGGCCTGGCCGCGGGTGCTCGACTGGGGCACCGGGCATGGCGCAGCGCTCATCACCTGGCAGCAACTGCACCCGGAGTCCGAGTGTCATGGCGTCGATCTGTCGGCACCGTGTCTCAAGGTGGCCCATCGACGCGCGCGTGAGCAGGGCTTTCACTTCCATCTGTCGCAGCAAGATCTCGAGCACCTTGAGTACCCGAACGACAGCTTCGATCTGATCTTCTTCAATTTCATGCTGCACGAGTTGCCGCCCGCGCATACGCCGGCGCTGCTCGCGGAAGCCGCGCGAGTGCTCAAGCCCGGCGGCCTGTTTGCCGGCCACGAGTTTCACCTGCGTCCGGGTGATGATTTCCAGAACGTGCTGCAACGTACCCACGCCTGGACCAACAACGAAACCTACGCGACGCCCTGGTATGACTCGCCGATCGCCGAGTGGGCGCGTGCGGCAGGATTCTCCAAAGTCAGCATTACGCCTTTCGAGCGGCTGAACCGATCGGTGAAACGTCCCGGACGCGCACCGATCAACGCGAATTATTGGAACCTCTACGTGTTCGAAAAATGAGCGAGCGCAACGCTGCCCTGCAGGGCCCCGTCACGGACGTCGAACCGGATTTCCTCGCAGCGCTGCCGATGGACAACGCCGTCGGTGCCATTGTCGCCTTGACCGCGGAGGTCTACGTGCTGCGCGAACGACTGGCGACGCTCGAAGCCGAACTCACTGGTCGACAGGTGCTACCTGCCGAGGCGGTCGAACGTCATCGCGATACACCGGCCGAGGCTGAAGCGCGAGCCGCAGACCTCGCCGCCTTCACCGCCCGCGTGCTCGCGGAGCTGACCCGCAATCGCGTGCCTGTGTCGCGCATCCATCCCGAAGTCGTCAAATATCTCAATCGATCCGCAGGAGACAGACCGTCATGAGCCGATCCTGGAACGTCCTTCCGCTCGCCGTTGCCCTGACGCTCGGCAGCGCCGCCGTGCTCGCTGCCGGCAAGGCCAAGCCCATCGACCTCGGTACGCCCGAGGGTGCGAACCTTGCAGCCCGCAAGATCCAGTGCTCGGCCAACGACAACGTGCCGACGATCTATTACTTCCACGGCGAAGCCTTCAGCCGCGTCCCCGGCGAGCGAGACCGGAAACTCTTTGACGTCGAGGGCTACAACGTCCGCCAGTGCGTGACCGTAAACGACCCGGTGCGCGGCGCAGGCTGGCGCATCATCTCGCGTGAACTGCTGCTCTACGTCGATCCCACCACCGGGGAACTGCTGCGCGAGTGGAAAAATCCGTGGACGGGACAGACGGTCAAGGTGCTGCAAACCGCCAATGACCCGGTGAACCAGCGGCCGGTGTTCGCCAAAGCCGCCGATGGCACGCCCGCAAAGTGGCCGGGCACGATCTCGGGCGATACCTGGTGGAACACCATCACGGTGCCGCTCTTCTACATCAACCCGCTCGGCGGGGAGTACCAGAAGAACGTCGGCGGCTACTACCACGCCACGGAAATGTTCAATTTCTTCGGCAAGGTCAGCGAGCTCGTCGACCCGAAGAACGTCAATCCGGCCATCGAGGTGGGTTGGGTGCGTCTGGCCGATTGGTTGCCCTGGATGGAAATGAGTGGCCGCGCCGGGATCATCTACATCCACGCCGCTGGTCGGAAACTCGACTCTTACGAGCAGCTGCCGACGGTGATGCGCAAGGCGATCGAGACCGAGTATCCGGAGTACCGCAACCCGCCTCCGGGTGACGACAGTCGCGAAAATGAGACGAGTTGGACCTACTTCAAGAAAAAGGTGCAGCCGACCACACCCGGGAAAAAGTAGCGCAAGACCCCCCGTTTACTTGCCGTCAAATTCGGTAGTAGCATCGGGTGCGTGTGTTGAGCCCACCCAAAGTGAGACGGTTAAATGACCACCATTTACGTAGGCAACTTGCCCTTCTCCGCCAATGAGGCCGATATCCGAGTGCTCTTTGAGCGCTACGGGAAGGTCGACTCGATCAAGCTCGTCAACGATCGCGAGACCGGTCGTCCACGCGGCTTCGGCTTCGTGGATATGCCCGCTGCCGAGGCCCAGGCGGCCATCGCAGCACTCAACGGGTATGACATGAACGGCCGCGCCCTGCGCATCAACGAAGCGCAGGAACGCGCCCCGCGTCCGCCACGCTCCGGCGGTGGCGGTGGGTATGGCGGCGGCGGTGGCGGATACGGCGGCGGCGGCGGCTACGACCGTCGCTGATCAACGTTTGCTCCCTGCGCGCAGTGTGCGCGCAAGCCACCTGACGCAGGGTTATCCATGAGTCCGTCCCGTAGGCCTCGCCGATATCGGGCACAACCAGGCGCAGCCGTTGGGCTGAAGCTGCCGATACCACCTCGCAAGGCACTCGATCCGGATCTGCGCAAGTACTTCGCCGTCTGCGACGAGAAACTCGGCTTCCTGCCCAACGTGCTGAAGGTCTACAGCTTCGACCAGAAGAAGTTGCGGGCCTTCATCGGCATGTACAACGATTTGATGCTCGGCGAGTCGCGCCTGAGTCCTCTCGAGCGTGAAATGATCGCCGTCGTCGTCTCATCGGCCAATCGCTGCTACTACTGCCTGACGGCCCACGGCCAGGCGGTGCGCGAAATGTCCGGCGATCCCTCGCTCGGCGAAGCGCTGGTGATGAACTATCGCGTCGCACGCATTCCACGCCGGCAGCGCGCGATGCTCGATTTTGCACATCAACTCACCGTCGACCCGACGGCGGATGCCGCTCCGGCGCGCCAGAAACTACGCAAGGCCGGCTTCAGCGATCGTGACCTGTGGGACATCATCGCGGTGACGGCGTTCTTCAACATGACCAATCGCCTCGCGGCCGCCACCGACATGATGCCGAACGAGGAATACCTTGCCGCTTCGCGCTGAAGTCTGATGCTGATCCGCTCTCGCGAGGTGTTCACGGGCCGTGTCACACGCATGACCGTCGACACCGTCGAGCTGCCCAACGGCCATCGCACCGACCTCGAAGTGCTGCACCATCCGGGTGGTGCCGCGGTCGTCGCCGTCGATGGCGAGCGGCGCGTGTGCTTGCTGCGCCAATACCGTCACGCCGCAGGGGGCTACGTCGTCGAGTTACCGGCCGGGCGACTCGAACCGGCTGAACCGCCCGCGCGCACGGCCGAGCGTGAACTCGCCGAGGAAGCCGGCATGCACGCGGCTCGCTGGCGCGAGCTCGGCTTATCTTTGAGCTCGCCCGGCGTATTCACCGAACGCATCCACCTGTATCTGGCCACCGAGTTGACGGCCGTGGCGAGTGCGCCGGAGGCGGCTGAGGTATTCGAGGTGCAGTGGGTGCCGCTCGAGGAGGCCGTGCAACGCTGCCTGCAGGGCGACATCGAAGATTCGAAGACCTGCCTCGGCCTACTGCGCGCCGCGGCCGTGCTTGCGCCGACTGAGCGAGCGGAGTCACCGTGCTGAGAGGGCTCACGCGTTATCAGTGGCTGGTGATCGGCGCAGCCTGGCTCGGTTGGGGCTTCGATGTGTTCGACGCCATGCTGTTCAACTTCGTGGCCTCGAACTGCATCCCGACACTGCTCGGACTCGCACCAGGCACCGACGAAGCGCGCTCAGCCACGGTCTACTGGACCGGGATCCTCTCGGCCGTGCTGCTGGTCGGCTGGGCGGCGGGAGGCGTGCTGTTCGGCTGGCTCGCCGACCGGCACGGACGACGCTTAGCGCTGATGCTCACCATCCTCGCGTACGCGCTCGGCACCACACTGTGCGCCTTTGCGACCAGCATCGAGCAGCTCACGTTGTTTCGCGCGCTGACCAGCCTCGGCATCGGCGGCGAGTGGGCCGTCGGCGCTGCGCTCGTGGCCGAGACCGTACCCGAGGAACATCGCGTCGAAGCCGGCGCGCTGCTGCAGACCGCCTCCCCGCTCGGCATCATGCTGGCGAGTGTCGTCAACTACCAGATCGCGGGCGTCTGGTTGGCCGACGATCCGCAAAATTCCTGGCGATACGTATTCCTGTGCGGTCTCGCGCCGGTGTTCCTGGCGCTCGCGGTGCGCGTGTTCATCAAAGAAAGTGAACGCTGGCAGGCAAGCAGTGGTGAGGCACCTCACCTCGCCGTGCTCTTCAGCCCCTCGCTTCGCGCTGCAACCCGCGCCGCGCTGCTCGTCTCGCTGACGGCGCTGCTCGGCTGGTGGGCGGTGAACGCCTTCGTACCGCTGCTCGGCAGCCTGCTCGCCGGCGATGTCGCTCGCGCCGAAGGCCTTGCACCCGAGGCTGCACAGCGCCTGGCCGAGGCCTGGAAATCCAATGCCTCGAACGCCTTCAATCTCGGCGGGCTGATCGGCGCACTGGCGGCGATCCCGCTGGCGAAGCGCTGGGGACGTCGCCCTACGTTCATTGCTTATTTTCTTTGGTCGGCAGCCGCCATCCTGCTCACGTTCGGCCTGCCGCTACCGCCACAGACCCGCCTCGCCATGCTGTTCGTGGTGGGCCTCGGCGTATACGGCGTATTCAGTGCGCTGGTGTTCTATCTGCCGGAGCTCTTTCCCACCCGAGTCCGCGGTCTCGCCTCCGGGTTCTGCTACAACATCGGTCGCGTGATCGCCGCATTCGGACCCTTCGCCGTGGGCGCGATCGCTGCGGGCGCAGGCGGCTCCTCGACAGTGATTACCCAGACCGTGGTCTGGGTCGCTGCAGTGCCACTGCTGGCGGCGCTGCTGGCGCCGCGCTGGATCGTCGAAACCCGCGGCCGCAGTTTGCCGGAATAATTTTGAGGAGGTAGGCACACCCATGCATCACGCTTCCGCCATGCGCGCAATCACCCTCGGCGTGACGGATCTCGACAAGGCCCTCACCTTGTTTCGCAACACCATGGGCCTGCGTCTCGAAAGTGATCACGAAGTCAGCATCGCGCGTCGTCGCTTATGGGAACTCGACGAAGGCTGCAGCGCCCGCATCGTCGAACTCTCCTGTGGTGGCTACGCGACCGGGCGTCTGCGTCTGCTGCAACTCACGCCTCGCGCGCAGGTCGTTGCCCGTCTCGACACCCAGCTCGGCGGGCCGGACTCACCGCTCGACATCGGACCTAAGGCCGTCGACTTCTACGTGCGCAGCCCAGCCACGGATGCGTGGCGTGAAATGATCGCTGCCGGCTGCATCGCGCGCTCGCCACCCGTGCGACACGTGATCGGCGACGTCGAAAGCGAGGAATGCGTGCTATTCGGTCCGGACGGTGTGCCGCTACTGATCATGGTCGGCCATCGGCACCCACCCTCGCAGATGCGCCCGGGATCACCGCATGGCAACTACAGCGAAGTGCCCACCGTGAGTGTCGTGGCGGGAGACCTTGCAGCCACGCGCCGCTTTTATGGAGAAGGGCTCGGTCTTGCGATCGGCACTGACGCCGAGACGCCGGCGGAGTTTCGCGACAAGGTCAACGAACTCGTCGGCATCCCGGCCGGTTCACGCGTGCATTTTCTGCTGTATCAGCAGGCCGACGAACCGAGCGGCAAGATCCTGCTCGTGCACTTCGGCGCACTGTCGCAACGCCGACTCGAAGGGCGTATGCATCCGCGGCATCTGGGTGTCGCCCTCTTCCACCATGAGACGGTCGATCTCGACGGTCTGCAGGCGCAGCTGCGCAGGGTAGGCGCGAACGTCCTGGCCGCGCCGCAGCAGGTGGACGCGGAGCGTGTCATGCTGGTGCGCGGTCCCAACGAAGAATTATTCGAATTCACGGAGCGTCGATGAAAGCATTATTAAGCGAGCAGCCCGGTGGCCCGGAAACGCTCGTTTTGCGTGACCTGCCCGATCCCACCCCGAAGGCGGGTGAATTGCGCGTCGCCGTCAAGGCCTGCAGCCTGAACTATCCCGATGCGCTGATGATCGAGGACAAGTACCAGTTCCGTCCGCCTCGGCCGTTCGCGCCGGGCCTGGAGGTGGCCGGCATCGTCGAGGCCCTCGGTGAGGGCGTGACGTCATTCAAGGTCGGCGATCGGGTGTTCGTGCACACGAGCCATGGCGGCCTCGCTGAGAAGCTCATCGCCACGCCCAGCCAATGCATGTCGATTCCCGCAGGAATGCCTTACGAGACGGCCGCGGCACTGCTGTTGACCTACGGCACATCGCTCCATGCGTTGCAGGACCGCGCTCGACTGCGGGCTGGAGAAACCCTGCTGGTGCTCGGTGCAGCGGGCGGCGTGGGTCTTGCCGCCGTTGAACTCGGCAAGGCGAGCGGTGCACGCGTCATCGCGGCCGTATCGTCGGCAGCGAAAGCGGCCGTGGCTCGTGAACACGGCGCGGACGAGACCCTCGTCTATCCCAGCGCGATTACCGATGCGCGAGCCCTCGCAGCACTATTCAAGGATGCCTGCGGCGCCAAGGGCGCCGACGTGATCTATGACCCGGTGGGCGGCGAATACGCCGAACCCGCACTGCGCGCCATTGCCTGGGAAGGTCGCTATCTCGTGATCGGCTTTCCGGCCGGCATTCCGAAGTTCCCTCTGAACCTGTTGCTGCTCAAGGGCTGCGACGTGCGTGGGGTGTTCTGGGGTGCATGGGTGCAGCGCGAGCCCAAGCGTCATGAGTCCAACATGCAACACTTGCTCGAGTTGTACGCGAGCGGTCGGATCCGGCCGCGCATCTCGGCGCGCTTCCCGCTCGTCGAAGGCGGCTCGGCGCTCGCCACGCTGCTGCGACGCGAGGCGCTTGGCAAAATCATCGTCAGCATGGAGTGAGGCGGGAGGGAGCCATGCCGATGTACAGCCTCATGTTTCTGGCCTTCACGCTGGCTCAGCTCGGACTCTTCATCTGGCTGCTCGGCATTTATCGCCGCAGTCGCGCCCCCGGCGCACTGGTGCTGCTCGTGCCGCAGTTCTTCCTGATCTGGGACAACCTGCGCGTGGCCGCGGGCATCGTGATCGGTTTCGGCGATCTGCTCTATGCACTCAGTTGGCCGGCGTTCTGGGCGCACTGGCTGTCGGGTTGCTGGCTGATCATCACCTGCGGATCGATCCTGCGCCTCGCGAACTTCGAACTCGCTGCGCGCAAATGGGTCATGGGGGGCTTTTGCGTCGTGACCACTGCACTGGTGCTACACGATCTGCCGCTCTTCTGGACCAAAGATATCTATCCGGTCTGCGAGTTCGACCTCATTCGCTACAGCGGCACGGTCACCGAGGCCAATCGCTGCAGCGCGACTCAGGTGCTCGTGCCGAGTGATGGTCCGCCGATCGCACCGATCGTCACGTGCTTCGTGACCATAATCGTGGGTGCAGTGCTATGGCTGCGGCGCGGCCTGCCGTGGCTCACCCTCGGCGGCATCGCGATGCTGCTCACGGTCGCCATTCCGGTACTGAACCGGCACCGGCTCGACAACCTCGGCGAGGTCTTCATCCACGGTGGCGCCATCCTGACGCTGTGGCAACTCACTCGTGCAGGTGATCAACGAGTTCGGTGAGCGAGCTCACCTCGAGGTCGGCGCGCACGCCGAGCTGCTCCGGCCATTCACCGCCCTGCCGATTGACCCACACCGCGCGGCAGCCCGCCTCGAGAGCACCCTGCACGTCGGCCTGAGGGTTGTCGCCGACGTAGAGAATGTCCTGCGGTGACAAACTGAGCGCTCGCGCAATCGCAGAAAACGCTTCAATGTGCGGCTTCGCGTAGCCCACCGCCTCGGCAGTCAAGGTGACTTCGAAGTGACTGCCGAGCGGGGTGGTGGCCACATCGGCATTACCGTTCGAAAAGGTGGCGAGCCGAAAACGCCCGGTGAGTCGCTGCAGCGAGGGTGCAACATCGGCGTAGAAGTCCACCTCGTTGCGCGCCGCCTTGAACACACCGAAGGCCGCCTCGCCCACCGCGGCGTCGTGCTCATGGCGAACCGCGAGCCGGCGCAGCGCCTCCGTGCGCAACCAGGTCATGTGGTGCGCGAGCTGCGGATGTTCACGCGCGAGGTTCATGCGTTCCTCCCACAGCTCCTGCGGCCCGAAACAGGCTGCGAGGCGCGGGTGCTCGCGTGCCAAATACTCGTGCATGAGCCGCTCTGCACGTTGCAGAACGGGTTGCACCGGCCACAGCGTGTCATCCAGGTCAAAACAGACTGCTCGAACTCGCAGGGACATCGCCGCAGGGGTCCTCGACTACAATGGGGGCCACGTTTTACCGACACCGACCTCGGAGCACAACCATGGCCGTCGTTTCTCGTCGTACCCGCCTGTCGCTCGCCGCCGTCCTGTCTTTCGCCACCATGACGAATCTCGGGGCGATGAGCCGGGCGATGGCGGCCACACCCGCCACGCAGGGCGCCGCATCGTCGAGTGCCTTCACCGCAGAGGATCTCGTGCAATTGGCCCGCCTGAGCGATCCACGGGTATCGCCGGACGGGCGCCACGTCATTTTCACGCTGCGCGAGACGGACATGGCCGCCAACCGCGGCCGCACGGACCTGTGGCTCGTGGACACCGCCGCCACCGCGCCGGTGGCGCGCCGCCTGACGCAGCACCCGGCCGCAGACTCCTCGCCTCGCTGGGCACCGGACAGTTCCGGCGTGTACTTCCTTTCGAGTCGCGGCGGCTCCTCGCAGGTGTGGTTCCTGAGTCTCGCCGGCGGGGAGGCCCAACCCGTCACCGAACTGCCACTCGATGTGGGCTCCTTCGAGATCTCGCCGCGTGGCGATCGCATCGCCCTCTCGCTCGAGGCCTTCGCGGACTGCGCCGACCTGCAATGCAGCAGCGATCGACTCGCGGCGCAGCAAAAGAAAAAATCTTCCGGCCAAAGCTACGACCAGTTGTTCGTCCGGCATTGGGATACGTGGAAGGATGGCACGCTTTCGATGCTGTTCAGCGCGGCGCTCGGCGCAGACCGCCGCGCCGGAACACCGGTCAACGTCTCCGCCTCAGTGCGCGGCAACGTGCCCTCGAAACCCTTCGGCGGCGATGAGGACTACGCGTTCAGCCCTGACGGGACGCGGCTCGTGTTCAGTGCTCGCCTCGCCGATCGCGGTGAAGCCTGGTCGACCAATTTCGATCTCTACGAGGTGCCGGCGGATGGCTCTAGCGCTGCGCGCAACTTGACCGCCAACAACCCGGCATGGGATGCGCAGCCGGTGTTCCTCGCCAACGGCGATCTAGCCTGGCTCGCCATGACGCGCCCCGGATTCGAAGCCGACCGCTTTCAAATCATGCTGCGCAGTGCCACCGATGGCCGCGTGCGCGCGCTGACCGCCGACTGGGATCGCTCCGTGTCGACGCTGGGCACCACCTTCGACGGACGACGACTGCTCGCCACGAGCGATGACATCGGCCAAGTCGCCCTGTTCGAAATCGACCCCGCCACCTTGCGACGCACGACGCGCTTGAGTCGCGGTCAGGTCGCGGCATTCAGCGCGACCCGAGACGGCGTAGTGGTCGAGTGGGCTGCGCTCGACTCGCCGCCTGATCTCTACCTGCTCGAGGCCCGACCGCGTGATGCGACCCAGCCGCTGCGTCGGCTGACCGCCGTCAACGCGAATCGGCTCGAGGGACGCCGCTTCAGCGAGTTCGAGCAGTTCTCGTTCAAGGGCTGGAACGAGGCGACGGTGTATGGCCACGTGATGAAGCCGCACGGCTATACGAAAGGTCAAAAATATCCGATCGCTTTCATCGTGCACGGCGGACCTCAGGTCAGCTTCGCCAACCAATGGTCCTGGCGCTGGAATGCGCAGGTCTACGCCGGCGCGGGCTACGGCGTCGTGTTCATCGATTTCCACGGCTCACCCGGCTACGGCCAGGCCTTCACCGATTCAATCAGCCAGGACTGGGGTGGCAAGCCCATGGTCGATCTGCAGAAGGGGTTCGATGCCGCCCTCGCGAAATACGACTGGCTCGATGGTGATCGTGCCTGCTCGCTCGGGGCGTCCTATGGCGGCTTCATGCAAAACTGGATCGCCGGCAACTGGCCCGATCGCTTTCGCTGCATCGTCAACCACGCCGGTATCTTCGACCAGCGCAGCATGTACTACGGCACCGAAGAATTGTGGTTCACCGAGTGGGAAAACGGGGGGCCCTACTATGCGGCGCCGCGCTTCCACGAGAAGTTCAACCCCGCCGACTACGTCACCCGCTGGCGTACGCCGATGCTCGTCACCCATGGCGCCCTCGACTACCGGGTACCCTACATTCAGGGACTCGCCACCTTCACAGCTCTGCAGCGGCAGGGCGTGAAGAGCCGGCTGCTGTTCTTCCCCGACGAAAACCACTGGATTCTCAAGCCCGCCAACAGCATCCAATGGCATGGGGCAGTGCTCGACTGGCTGAACGAACACCTGAAGGCGCCGGACAGCCCCAAGGCGGACAGCCCCGCGGCGAGCAGCGTAAAATAACGGCAACGTTCGAGAGCATCGGTCCCCATGAAAAACTCCCTGCAGCCCGTCATCCTCGCCGGCGGTTCCGGCACCCGCCTGTGGCCGCTCTCGCGTGAGGGCTACCCGAAGCAGTTCCTGATCCTCGATGGCAACACGAGCCTGCTGCAGCAGACCGCGCAGCGCGTGGCCGCGCTCGCGAGCACGGGCGCTGCGGTGCAGCCGCCGCTTGTCGTGGGTGGCGAGGAACACCGCTTCCTCATCGTCGATCAGCTTCGCGAGATTCGCTGCGAACCCGCGCACGTGGTGCTCGAGCCGCTGGGTCGCAACACCGCGCCCGCCATCACGCTCGCCGCGCTGCACGCCAGTGCCGCGGGCGAGGATCCGGTGCTCGTCGTGACGCCTGCCGACCAGACGGTACGTGACCCTGCGGCCTTCACGGCAGCGCTCGCCCAGGCCGCCGAATCGGCCGCGAGCGGTGACATCGTAGTACTCGGCATCGCGCCCGAACGGCCGGAGACGGGCTTCGGCTACATCCGCTGCAGCGGGGCCACGTCGTCGGCCAACGCCGGTACGGCGGCTGCCGTCGAACAGTTCGTTGAGAAACCCGACCTCGCCACGGCCGTGCGCTACCTCGAAGAGGGCGGCTATTACTGGAACGCCGGTATTTTCGTACTGCGCGCCAGCACTTGGCTTAAGGCGCTCAGCACCTTCCGGCCGGACATCCTCGACGCCACGCGCACCGCATTCGACTCGCGCAAGGTCGACGGCAAGTTCATCCGTCCAAACCGAGAGCTGTTCGCCCAAGTGCCCTCGGAGTCCATCGACTACGCCGTGATGGAGCGCTGCCCCGGCTCAAAGATTGCCGTGCGCATGGTGCCCTGCGCGGCGGGCTGGAGCGATCTCGGCGCCTGGGAGGCCGTATGGCAGGTGGGCGACAAGGACGATGCCGGCAACGTCACCTCGGGTGACGTGCTGCTGAACGGCAGCCGCAACACGCTGGTGCATGCCACGCACCGACTGGTCGGCGCCATCGGCCTCGAGGACATCGTCGTGGTCGAGACCCCCGACGCCGTGCTCGTCAGCCATCGCAACCACAGCCAGGCCGTCAAAAAAATCGTCAGCGAACTCAGCTCGAGCGGTCGCGGCGAGCACAGCCAGCATCGCAAGGTGCACCGCCCCTGGGGCTGGTACGACAGCATCGACATGGGCGATCGGTTCCAGGTCAAGCGCATCATGGTGAAGCCCGGTGCGTCGCTGAGCCTGCAGATGCACCATCACCGCGCCGAACACTGGATCGTCGTGCGCGGCACGGCCGAGGTGCGCTGCGGCGAGAAGACGCTGATGCTCACCGAGAACCAGAGCACCTACATCCCGCTTGGCGAGACCCATCGACTCGCCAATCCTGGCAAGGTGCCGCTCGAAATCATCGAAGTGCAGTCGGGCAGCTACCTCGGCGAAGACGACATCGTGCGCTTCGAGGACACTTACGGGCGCAGCAAGCCGGGCTAAGGCTTTAGCCGTAACCCGCGCGCCACTCGGCCTTGTACTGGATGCCGAGTTGCAAGAGGCGCTGCAGCAGCTGCGGGTAGCCGATGCCGGCCGACAGGGCCGACTGCGCGAAATCCTCCACCTCCGCGAGGCAGGGGTTGGCGTTCGCCTCGAGCACGAACACCTGTCCGTCGTCGCGTACGCGAAAATCCATGCGCGCATAGCCCGACAGTCCGAGTGCCCGATAGATGCGCCGCGAAAGGCGATCCAGCGTCGCCTTCAGCGGTGCCGGCAAATCGAGCGCCGCAGCACGCGTGATACCGTGCCGCTGCTGATATTTGCGGTCCCACTTCACCTTGCGGGTGGCGATGGCCGATTGCCCCTCGCCCATCGATCCGAACGACAGCTCCCAGGGTGGCAGACAGGTGATGCGTTCGTTGCCGAGCACCCCGACATAGACCTCGCGACCTGCGATGTATTCCTCGACCAGCGCATCGGTACCGACCTGCCCATGGATGAAGGCGATCCGATCCTGCAGCTGCTGCGGTGTCTCCACCACCGAGGCCTGAGCGATACCCAGCGAGGCGTCTTCCGTCGCCGACTTCACGAACAACGGGTAGCGAAGACCGGCAGGCACTCGGGTCTTCACGCCTTTACGGAACACGGCGAACTGCGGCGTCGGAATCCGGTGGGAGGTGAGCAGCCGCTTCGACAGCGGCTTGTCGCGCGAGAGCAGCAGACCGCGCGGGTTACACCCGGTATAGGGTTGCTGCATCAATTCAAGAAACGCGACGACATGCTGGTCGTAGGTAACGATGCCGTTGAACTCCTCGAGCAAGTTGAACACGACATCCGGATGCCAGTCGGTGATGGCTGCACGCAACTCGGTCAGGCTATCCATCACGCCGAGACACTGCACCTCGTGCCCGAGGCTGCGCAGATTCCGAATGACGTCGTATTCCGTGCGCCATTCGTCGATCTGCTGTGCGGTATATCCCTCCAAACTCGCCGGCGGCACCAAGCTCTGATGCACCACCACCAATATGCGCAGACTCTTCACAATGCAAACCCCACCTTGATCCCTCGTCGACCCGCACGGGCGAGTCGTACCACCATCGCCCGCGCGTGTTGTACGCACTCGGGCCGCGAACCTTTGAGCCACAACTGCCGCTCGCGACAACGCTCGATCGCAAGATCGAGGAGCTGACCCGCACTGTAGGCATCGATCTCGCTGCGCTGTGCGGCCAAGCCTACGAGTTCGGCCCGTCGAGCACGCAGCAGGGTGTCGGCACGGATCGCACGACCCTCGCGTGGCTTGCCGCCGAATGCGCGACCGAGCAGGCGATCAATGGCCGAAAAATCGCAGTGCACGCGCCGCACCAGAATCTGCCGGTAGTACTCGCCGAGCGTCAGCTCGTTGGCTGCCACGCTTTCGATGCGCGTTGCCGAGCGTACGGGCGGGTCGCGCTCGCGGATGGTCGTCATCATCGACTGCATCGCTTCAAGCTTGGCGAGCGCGGGCCATCCGGCGTATTTCTTGCGCCACCCCGAACGCGGCGACAACCAGACGGCGAAAGTCTCCGCGAAATCTTCGGCCGGGTGCGCCTGCGCGTACCAGCCATCCAGGTGCTGTACGTACTCACGACTGCCCGTGTCGACCGCATATCGATCCGGATACGGTGCGCGTGGCGGACCAAACGTGTCTCGCCATAACTTTCGGCGGCGCAATCGATAAGCCGTGTCAACCGCGTGTCCGACCTCGTGCCGCAAGATACGCAGCAGACTCGTGGAGTTGCCGCCCTCGACGGTACGCGCCATGCGGCGCTCCAACCGCTCGAGTCGCGGATGCGCGAGATAGAAGGGAATGGCAATGCCCGGCACGCCATCGGGTGAAAACCATTCTTCCGAGAACCAGACGTGCGGCTGCAGGCTTATGCCCGCGGCATCGAGTTCGCGGTGCAGCCGGGTGATGGCGCGTCGCAGCGGCGCCCGCTGCGGCAAGCCCAGATGCAGGTCACGAAATCGTCGACGCAGCAGCCGCGCGTCGGTGTCGCGCGCCCACGCGGGCGTACGTCGACCTCGCCGCTCCGCGCGGCTCATGGCGGCAGCTCCGCGCCTGCCTCGGCGAGTGCGATCAAAGCTTCGGTTAGCAGAGCGTCGGCTGTCTCCTCGATCGTCTCGCGCTGTACAAGTGCCGCGCGCCATGCGAGTGGAATCGCCTCGATACCGTAAATTGCACCGGCCAACTGCCCGCATACCGCAGCGACCACATCGGCATCACCGCCCTGATTGACGACCTGTAGCACCGCTTGCTTCCAACTCGTCGTGTCCGCAACGGCCTGAGTGGCGAGAGCCAGCACGCGCGCGGCTTCGTTGACCTCGCCCGTGCGACGCACGGCGTGCATCTCGAGCGGCGCATGACGACCGGCGAGCGCCATGCCCAACACCAGGGCGAAATCCCGCACGGCCTCGACGGTCTCAGGTTCATGACTCGTCACGCCCGCCATGCCATTCACGTCCTCGAGCAAGCGACGTTCGTCGCCGAAACGAAACATCGCGAGCGGCGCAGTGCGCACGAGCGCGTCCGCACCATCAGCCACGGTTGCATCCGGCACGCCGGCAGAGAGCGCACGGGCGACACTCGCTGTGATGCCGAGACACTCGCCGGTGGCTGAGCCTTCGCCCTCACGCTGCCAGCGCCGAAATCGCTCGCGCTGATCGTTGGCATCGCAAACACCGCGATCAAGCAGACTTCGGGCGAGGGCGAGACTCAAGGCTGTATCGTCGCTCCAAGCGCCACGCGGCAGATCGAAGGGACCGCCCCCGAGCAGGTCTCGGACGGGGGCGAAACTACCGGGTCTTGAGAACTGCACGGACGCCGCCAAGGCGTCACCGACGGCAAGCCCGAGCAAAGCGCCGCGAAAACGGCTGCGCAAGCGCGCTACGAGCGCGAGAGATTCGGCCGATGGATCCTGCTCAGAGCTCATGCGTGCTGGTACGCAGCGCACGAAAATCGAACAGACTGGGATCGGCGAGGTGCGCAGGCTCGACGCTGCACAAAGCGCTGAAAATCGACTCCGTGCGCCCCGGGTATGCAGCCTCCCACTGCTGCAACATCGCTTTCACGGCGCGGCGCTGCGCATTGTCCTGCGAGCCGCACAATTTGCAGGGGATGATCGGAAAGTTGCGTGCGCGTGCATACCGCTCGATGTCGCGCTCGGCGACGTAGGCGAGCGGGCGGATGACGATATGCCGTCCATCCTCCGAACGCAGCTTGGGCGCCATGGCCTTGAGCTTGCCGCCAAAAAACATGTTGAGGAACAGTGTCTCGACGATATCGTCACGGTGATGACCCAAGGCCACCTTGCTGACGCCGTTCTCTGCCGCCCAGCGATAGAGCGCGCCGCGTCGCAGACGCGAGCACAGACCGCACATGGTCTTGCCCTCGGGGATCACCCGCTTGACGACGCTGTAAGTGTCCTGCTCGATCACGTGAAACGGCATGCCAAGGCCGCGCAGGTAGTCCGGCAGCACCTCGGGCGGAAAGCCAGGTTGCTTCTGATCGAGGTTTACGGCCACGAGCTCGAATTCCACCGGCGCGCTGCGTTGCAGCGACAGCAGCATGTCGAGCAGGGTGTAGGAGTCCTTTCCACCCGAGAGGCAGACCATCACCTTGTCGCCCTCGGCGATCATGGCGTAATCCTCGATCGCCTTGCCGACGAGCCCCCGCAGCCGCGCCTGCAGCTTGCGGAAGGTGCCTGAGGTCGGCGGCTGCGCGACCGCATCCATCACGGCCGGCTCACTCATGCGGCGTTTTGCGCACCCATCACGATGAGACAGATGCAGCTGCCGAACCCCACGAGCCAAACAAGCGAGCGCAGCGTGGCGAGGTCAGCGAGATAGCAGGCGAGATACGCGATCCGGGCGACGGTGAAAATCACTGCGACCGTGCCGATCGCGGCGGGATCGGCACCGCCCATGAACGCGGCGGCAAGCCCCGCAGTAAAGACAATCAGCGCCTCCCACGAATTTTGTTGCGCGGCATAGGCGCGGGCTCGGTAACCCTCTCGACGGGCCAGCCAGTCACGCGGATTGCGGTTGTCGTAACGGTCGGTGGCGCCTGCCTTGGAGATTCCGGCGCAGACGACGGGCATGAGAGCAGCGATCAACAAGGTCCACAGCGCAGTGCTCATTTCGATACTCCTGCAGGATCAGACGGTGGATTGGCTCGGGACAGTCGGTCGATCAAGTCGCTGACATAGTGCGGCGAGCGCGTGTTGCGTGCAATCAGCGCGTACAAGGCAGGCACGACGAACAGCGTCAGCACCAGCGAGAACACCGTGCCGAAGAACACTGCGGCGCCGATGGCATGCCGGCTCTCGGCACCAGCGCCCGTCGCGATCATCAGCGGCACGGCACCGAACGCCGTGCACAAGCTTGTCATGAGCACCGGCCGCAGGCGAATCGCCGAGGCCTCGATCACCGCCTCGACGTATTCGATGCCGCGATCGCGTAGTTGGTTGGCGAACTCGACGATCAGGATACCGTTCTTACAAGCGATACCGATCAACATGATGCCGCCGATCTGACTAAAGACATTGATCGAGCCGTTATAGAGCCAGAGCCCTACGAGCGCACCCGAGATCGCAAGCGGCACGGTCGCAAGGATCACAAGCGGATGGATGAAGCTCTCGAATTGCGCAGCCAGCACGAGATACACGATGAGCAGCGCGAAGGCGAAGGTCACCCACAGGCGCCCACCCGACTGCTTGAGCTCACGCGACTCGCCGTCGTAACCAATCTGCACGCCCTCAGGGATCTCTTCGCGGATCACGCCCTCGATGTAATCGAGCGCCTCACCAAGTGAATACCCCGGCGCGAGGTTGGCCGTCAGCGCGATGGAACGCAGCCGATCAAAGCGCCGCAAGGCGCTCGAACCTGCCGTCTCCTGCACGCTGACGAGCGCCGACAGCGGCACCATCTCGCCGCTGCGATCGGAGCGCACGTACAGGTTGCCGAGATCATCGACCGTGGCGCGATCTTCCTCGCGCGCCTGCAGGATGACGTTGTATTCCTCGCCGGCGCGCATGAACGTCGTCACGATGCGCGAACCGAGCATGGTCTCGAGCGTACGCCCCACGCTTTGCAGCGAGATGCCGAGGTCGGCGGCGCGATTGCGGTCGATGCGCACCTGTAGCTGCGGCTTGCGTTCCTGGTAGTCGGACTCGAGACCGATGATGCGCGGGTTCTCGCGTTGGACACGCGCGATGACCTTGTCTCGCCACGCAGCGAGTTCGTCGTAGTCGCCTCCGCCCAGCACCACCTGCAGCGGCTTGCCGATACCGCGCATGCCGAACGAGGGTGGCGAGATCACCACGATCCGCACCCCGGTGATCGACGCCGTCCGCGCTCGCACGCGCTGCGCGATCTGCTGCGCGGTCTCCTCGCGCTCGTCCCATAGAGTCATGGGCATGTAGACCGTGCCGTTATTGACCTCGGCCTGCGAGCCGAAAGAGCCCGAGCGCGTGATGATGCGCCGCCCGTTCCCCGCTTTCACCTCATCGAGCATGATCTGCTCGACTTCAGTGATGTAGCGGTCCAGGTGGGCAAGGCTCGCGCCCTCGGGCGCACCGACGAGCACGGGCATCATCGCCCGATCCTCGGTGGGGGCGAATTCCTGCTGCAACTTGAACCAGGGCACCGGCTTGCCGAATACCATCAGCGACACCAGCAACACCGTCGAGACGGCGGCCGCGGTCGCAATGAGCAGCGGCCCCCTGCCCTGCATCACACGCCGCAATTGCCGCTCGTAAACCTCGGCGAGATCGTGGAACTTCGACTCGAGCTTGACCGCAAGCGGGCCGCGCTGGATGCCATTGGCGAAAAGTTTCGATGCCATCATCGGCGTGAGCGTCAGCGCGACGATCGCCGAAAAGCCGACGGCCGCCGCGACCGTCACGCCGAATTCGCCGAACAAGCGCCCGAGCGAGCCCTCCATGTAGGACACCGGCACGAACACGGCCATCAGCACGAGCGTCGTGGCGATCACGGCGAAACTGATCTCGCGACTGCCGTGCATCGCACCCAGCAGGGCGGGCTCACCGCCCTCGATGCGCCGAGCAATGTTCTCCAGCACGACGATCGCATCGTCCACGACGAGCCCGATCGCGAGCACGGCACCGAGCAGCGTCAACGTATTGATGGAATATCCGAGCAGCGACATGACGATTGCGGCTGCGAGGATCGAGACCGGAATGGTCACGGCCGGTATCAGCGTCGCGCGCCAGGTGCCGAGGAACACGAAAATCACCACGAGCACAATCAGCAGCGTCTCGAGCAGCACGGTGAGCACCTTGCTCATCGACTCGGTGACGAACACGGTGAAATCGAGATTGATCTCGCCGGTAATGTCCTTCGGTAGCGCGCCTTGCACGAGCTCGACTTCGCGCGTGACCGCCTTGGAGACATCGAGCACGTTGGCCTTGGAGGTCGGGACGATGCCGATGCTGACCCCGGGCAAACCGTTGGAGCGCGCAAGATTGCGCTGATCCTCGGCCGCGAGACCTACTTCCGCCACATCACTGAGGCGCACCAGGTAGCCATCGGCCGAACGGCCGATGACGAGCGAGCGAAAGTCCTCGGGCGTCTCCATCGACGTCCGCGTGCGTAAGGTGAACTCCCGCTCGCGCGATTCGATGCGCCCAGCCGGCAGCTCGACGTTCTCGCGCCGTAGCGCAGTCTCTATATCGTTGACGGTGAGCTGCCGAGCAGCCAGCGCCTCACGATCGAGCCAGACGCGCATCGCATAGCGGCTGCCGCCCGCGAGGCGCGCAGCGGCCACGCCGGGCAACGCACTGAAACGGTCGACGATGTAGCGGTCGATGTACTCGCTCAGCTCAAGCGCGCTGCGCTGGGTGCTGGAGAAATTGACGTAGATGATCGGCTCGGCCGAATCGTCCACTTTGGTGATTTGCGGCGCCTCGGCCTCCTGCGGCAGGCGCGAAGCCACGCGCGAGACGCGCTCGCGCACGTCGTTGGCCGCAGCATCAAGATCGCGATCGATCGCGAATTCGACGTTGATCCGTGCAAATTCATCGCGGCTTGCAGAGCTCAGCTTCTCGACGCCCTCGATGCCCGCGATCTCGTCCTCGAGGATCTGCGTGACGCGCGCTTCGATCACCGCGGCGTTCGCGCCGCGGTAAAACACCGACACGCCGACTACGGGTCGGCTGACATCCGGATACTCGCGAATGGAAAGCCGCAGCGCTGCCATGATGCCGAGGATCAGCAGCATCAAGGACAACACGGTGGCGAACACCGGTCGTCGGATCGACAGATCCGACAGCGTCATGAGCGCGGGCCCGCAGCCTGGGGCGCCGCGCCGCCGAGATCTTTGGCCAAATCACGCACGGGACCGCTGTCGCGCAGTTTGACCGTGCCTTCGACCACGATGCGCTCGCCGACGCGCAAGCCCTGAATGATCTCGACGCTGCCCGGACTGCGACTGCCGATTCGCACTTCGCGCTTCTCGGCCATACCGCCGGCGACGACGAACACGAACTGACGGTTCTGCTCAGGCACCAACGCCTCTTCGGGGATGACGACCGCCGTGCGCTGGTCGCGCTGCAGCTCGACGTTGAGGAACATGCCGGGCTTGAGCAAACCCTCGCCGTTCGGCAACTCGGCGCGGACCAACACCGATCGACTGGTCGGATCCACGCGCGAATCCACGCTTGCGACCTTGCCGCTGAATCGCTTGCCCGGATAGGCGACCGAAGTCACCGTCACCGGCAGCCCCGCGCGCAGTGCCGTCAGATTGCTCTCTGGCACCGCGAAGTCGATCTTGATCACGCTGCTGTCATCGAGGGTGGTGATCACCGTGCCAGGACTGATGAGACTGCCCACGCTCACCCGCCGCAAGCCCACGCGACCGCTGAAGGGCGCGCGGATGACGGTGTCCTCGAGCCGCGCACGCGCCGCATCGACCCGCGCCGTGTTGGCGTTTTTCGCGGCCACGATTTGATCGAACTGCGATTTGGACAACGCCTGCGTCGGCAGCAAGTCCCGACCGCGCTCGTACTGCGCGGTGCTCTCGACGAGTGCCGCATTCGCGACGGCCAGATCCGCCCTCGCCTGGGCGCTGTCGAGCTCGACGAGCACGGCCCCGCGCGCCACGCGCTCGCCATCGCGAAAGCGGATTGCGGTGACGAGATTCGAACTTTTCGACGTCACCACCACGGCCTCGTTGGCGGCCGCCGTGCCGAGCGCCTTCAATTCACGGGAGATCGCTTGCTCACGAACGCTCTGGCTGACGATTGGAACGGGCATGCCGCCCCCAGGTCCGCCCCCGGGCCCACGCGCGCCGGGCGCACCGCCGCCGCGATTGGCCATCGAGGCGCCGCCGGGTCCGCCCCGGCCCGGCCCACCCGCTCCAGGCCCACCCATCCCGGGTGGCCCCATGCCGGCGGAGCCGCCGGCCGGATGACGCGTGGCGTACACGGCCCAGCCTGCGCTCAGCACGGCGACGACGATGGCAATGAGGGTGGTTCGATTGAGAGATTCAGCCATTTTCCAAGTATCGCACGCGGCCCCGAGGACCCGACTCTGTTGCGATACCTTAGTCGAGGTGCGGCCAGTTGGCGGTGATCCAGCCGACGGCGATCGAGCCTGCCACCAGCAGGACGAGTACGATCACGAGGGCAATGCGCCTTGCGGTCATGCGCGGCGCGCTCAACGAATTCGCAACTTGCCCTGCTCGTCGAAGGGCACGGTACGCACGGCGCCACGGTCGAGTTTGACCTGTCCGCGCAAGTGGTACTCAAGCTCATCGGGCAGGCCACCGTCACGCCGCGCACGTTCGACGATTTTCAGCAGCGTGCCCGCCAGGTTGGCCGTGACCAGCATGTCGAATTCCGCCTCGCCTCGCGCGGGCACGACGAAACTGCTGCCGGAGAGCCCTCGGCCCAGCTCCTCGCCGCCGAGTTCCAGCGTGTAGGTAATGCCGCGTACAGCGAGTTCGACGTTGTTCGGGTTCTGCACGCGCAATCGCGCCTTGAAACGCTGCTCGAACAGATCGCCCTTGACGAGTTCGACGCCCGCGATCGACAACTCCGGGGTTTCGAGCCGCGGCCCGAACGCGGCGCAGGCCGCAAGCACGCAGGGCAGCACGACAATCGCCGCGCCCCGTAAGACCCCTTTGCGCACTTGCCCGTCCATCAGTGCCTTGAGTCTAGCAAGGTCGCGACCGATTTTCGGCCCCGTCACCCCCTGCGACTGACTCCCGCGAGCGGCGCGGCCCGATTCGGCCTCCATGGGTCGGTCGGGGTATGCTGCGGGGCCTATGAATCGACGCTTCCGCTGGATGTCGGCTTTGGGCTTGGCGCTGCTGCTCGCCGGCGGGGGCGCGGCATGGGCGCCCGCCCAGGGCGGCATGGGCGATCCGCCGCTGCAGGACCTCGCCACCTACCCGCAAGGTGAGCTCGACATCCGCACGCAGGGCAGCAGCCATCGTTTTCGCATCTGGATCGCCGACACGGCCTCGCGTCAGCGCCAGGGACTGATGTTCGTCCGCGATCTGCCCGCCGACCAGGGGATGTTGTTCGTCAACGAAGCGCCGCGCCCGTCGTACTTCTGGATGAAGAACACGTACATCCCACTCGACATGCTGTTTATCGACGCGCGCGGACGCATTGTGGCGATCTTCGCCAACACGACGCCGCACTCACTCGACCCCGTAGGTCCGGACGTACCGGTCAAGGCCATCCTCGAGTTGCGCGGTGGTGAGGCAGCACGCCGTGGCATCCGCGCCGGCGATCGAGTGCTGCATTCCGCCTTCCGGTGAACAAGGACCCGGTGAGCGAGGAGCGCGCAGCGGCCGAGCTTCTGCTCGCTCGAGCCGCAGAGCAGGAACGCGCGGGGGACTGGCCGGCCGCAGCGGGCACGCTGCAAGAGGTCCTTGGGCGTTGGCCGGGTCTGGCGGACACTTGGTACAACCTCGCGCGGATGCAGCGGCGATGCGGCGAACCGGAGGCTGCGCTCGCCAGTTACGCCCGAGCGCTCGAACTCGGGCTCGATGGCCCCGAAGAGGCGCATCTGAATCGAGGCGTGATCTACGCTGATGATCTGCAATGCGCGGAGCTTGCGCAAATCGAGTTGCAACGCGCGCTTGCACTCAACCCGAATTACCTGCCTGCTTGGATGAACCTCGCCAACCTGCATGAAGATCGCGGCGAGCGCGAGGCGGCACGCCTCGCCTACGAGCGCGCGCTCGCGTTGCAACCCGATCACCCCGAGACGCTCGCGCGGCTTACCAACGCTTCGATCATCGATCGCGCCGACGATCCACTGATTTCTCGCCTGCGTGCGGCGCTCGCCTCCACGGGCACCGAGTGGACACAGCGTGCCGAACTCGGCTTCGCACTCGGTCGCGCCCTCGATGCGGTGGGCGAATACGCCGAAGCTTGGCGGGCCTACCGCACCGCCAATTCGGCCAGCCGCATGAGCGCACTGGCCGCAGGAGCTCGCTACGACCGCTCCGCCTACGCGCGCTACGTCGATGCCCTGATCGCCGCATTTCCCGCAGCGACTGCGACGCAGGCGCCCGGGCGATTGCAGTCGCAGTCGGCCGCGCCGTCACCGTCGCCGCAACCGATCTTTATCTGCGGCATGTTCCGTTCGGGATCGACACTCGTGGAGCAAATCCTCGCCGCCCATCCGCAGGTACGCCGCGGTGGCGAGTTGCCGCTACTGCCCGCGATCGTGCAGGAGCATTTCCAACCCTACCCGCAGACTTGCAGATCGCTCGATGCCGCCCGCATCAGCGCCGCCGCTACGGCGTATCTGCAAGGTATTAAAAGAATTCACCCGGGCGCGCAATACATCACGGACAAAAGACCCGACAACTTCCATCACATCGGTCTCATCAAGGCGATGTTTCCGCAGGCGCGCATCGTGCACACGCACCGCAACGCGCTCGATAACGCCTTGTCGATCTGGTTCCTGCATCTCGATCATGCGATGACGTACGCCACCGATCTTGGCGACATCACCCATCACATTCGCGAATACCAAAGATTGATGCGCCACTGGCACGCGATGTATTCGCAAGATCTCATCGACGTGGAATACGAGTCGCTGGCGCGCTCACCGGAGGCCGAAGTGCGTCGCCTACTCGATGCATTGGGGCTGCCATGGGAGCCCGCCTGTCTCGAGTTCCATCGCCAGGCTTCGCTGGTCAAAACGGCGAGCGTGTGGCAAGTGCGAGAGCCGCTGCACCGCCGCTCCGTGGGACGCTGGCAGAATTACTCGGCCGAACTCGAACCTTGGTGTCAGGCGTTGACCGAAGCACCGGTCTGAAGATCAACACCCGCGGCCTCGAGAATCTGACGCAACGGCTCGAGATGCGTCGCATAGAGCGCCGCGCGGCCACGGCGAACGCTGACGGGCCGACGGACTTCCACCGTGCTGAAGGTGGCGATCGGCTGCGGTGCGCCGGCGAAAGCAAGGCACCGCTCGTCCCAGTCCAGACCGCAAGAGCGAACAAGCGCCGGCGCGGCGGCCGCGAACTCGCCAGCAAACTGCTCGTACTGCACGGTGACGATACGCCCCGGGAACAGTCGCTCCCAGTGATCCATCAGCCGCACGTACTCGCCGTAGAAATGCCCGATGTCTTCGAGCTGGTGCGTGAAGGACCAGCGCTTGCTGAACTCCTGCCGATAAATCGACCAGCCGGTCTCCAACGGATCGCGGCGGGTATGCACGATCACGGCGTTCGGAAACAGCGTGAGAATGAGCCCGACCGCCAGAAAATTCAGCGGATGCTTGTCGGTGACGTGCGACTTACCCGTCGCTCTCGGCAATTCGGCGCGGTAATGAGCCGCCATCGCCTGCAGCCCGGCCGTATCGATGCGGCGCGCGGCGCGATCCTCAGTTTCGAACTGCGCGAGCAGCGCCTGCATGCCGAGCAACTCGCCATTCGCCTGAACCTGCGGATGGGCGCCGAGCATGGCTTCGATGAGCGTCGTGCCCGAGCGGGGCATGCCGACGACGAAAATCAGCCGCTCCTCACCGGCCTGCTCAACCATCGGCGCGTCCCAGTCGAGTTCCATCAATCGACGCGTGCGGGACTCGACGAGCGAACGATCGTAAACGCGCCCTTCGAGCCGATCGCGCTCGGCAGACAGGGCATGCGCCCGTGCATAGGCGACAAACGCGCTGTCGATGTCGTCCATTGCATCGAACGCGTGAGCTACGGCGAAGGCCGCCGGAATACGCAGATCGAACGGTGCCGCCACGGTGCCGGCCACCTGCTCCATGCGTTGTAGCGACTCAGTCGACAACTCGCCACGCGAGAGGCGCGAAAGCAAGGTGTGCACAGGCACATGCAGCGGTTCGCGCTCGAGACAGGCGAGGCAGGCCGCCTTGGCGGCATCGAAGCGCCCAAAGTACATATGCAGCAGCGCACTCTTCGCGAGCACTTCGGGATGCTGGGCGTCGATCTCGCGCGCCGCGGCGAGCGCGGCCTCCGCGCCCGAGTAGTCGTGGGCGTGCAGGCAGAGACCGGCGAAGGCGGCCAGATCGGCCACGCCGTGCGCGCCGAGCGAGAGATAGTTCGCAAACGCTTCGACGGCTTCGCGGTGCCGACCCTGCTCGAACAGCGACTGCGCGATGAAGTACCAAGGCAGCGGTTCGTTACGCGCACCGCCGGCCCAGGACTGCGCCGCCGCTTGCAGGCGCCCCCAAGCGCGCTGATCGACGAGCACCTCGCAGAGCACCGCGAGCAGCGTCGGCTCCGTCGGGCGTAGCGATAGCGTCTGCTCGAGTACGGCAATGGCCTCATCGCGCTGACCAATCTCGCGAGACAGCGTCGCGAGCTTACGCGCGGGCTCGGCGGCGTCGACATCGAGCTCGTGAGCCCGGCGCCAGGCCAGCAACGCAGCCTCGCGCTCATCGAGCGCAAGGCAGGCATCACCGAGGCGCGTCCATGCGGGCCCTTGCACCGGCCAGCGCTCGATCAAGGCCAGCAAGACTTGCTGCGCGTCGCGCCAGCGCTGGGCCTCGGCGAGACCCCCAGCGAGGTTCATCTGCAGAGCACTCTCGTCCGGGTCGAGTTCGACGGCGCGCTGCAGCAGTACCACACCCTCCTCGAGCCGCCCCGCCTGGGCGAACACGAGCCCCAGCAGGCTGTTGGTCTCAGGATCGTTGGGAGCGATCGAGAGGGCCTCCCGATACGCCTGTTCGGCTGCGGCGAAGTCACGCGCCGACTGCGCACGCAGTCCGCGGTCCAAGGCCTGATCAAGGGTCAGCGAACTCATGATGGCGCGCATCATAACGGGTCGAAGCCGGCTGTCGGGGATGGTCGTCGCCGAAAAGAGACGGCCTCGCGGCTCGTTGTTGTGTTTTTGCTACAACAATTTCATTCCCGCGACAAATTCGGTAGCATTCCCGCACCTGTCAGCGCCGGAATTGCCTCCGGAGGTCATCGGCTCTGCGCAGGAACACTAGTGTCGTAACAACGAGGGAAACAAATGCAACCCAACTCCAATATCGCACTCGCCGTTCGGCGTGCGCTGATTCTGGGGCTGGTTCCGGCGAGCATGACGCCGGCACTGGCTCAAGAAGCGGCCACCGCTGAATCGCTCGAAACGGTCGTCGTGACCGGTTCGCGCCTCAAGCAAGCGAACCTTGAATCATCGAGCCCGATCACGCAGGTCACTGCGGCGGACATCACCACGCAAGGTGTGACCCGTATCGAGGATCTCATCAACCAGCTGCCGCAGGCTTTTGCCGCGCAGAATGCCACGGTCGCCAACGGCGCCTCGGGTACTGCCACGGTCAACCTGCGCGGCCTCGGCTCCTCGCGCACCCTGGTGCTCGTCGATGGTCGCCGTATGCCCTACGGCGGTGTCAGCAACTCAGCGGCTGACCTCAACCAGATCCCAACCCAGCTCGTCGAGCGCGTCGAAGTGCTCACCGGCGGTGCGTCGGCCGTGTACGGTTCGGACGCCATCGCGGGCGTCGTGAACTTCATCACCAAGAAAGAATTCGAAGGTGTGGAGATCTCGGGCCAGTACAGCTTCTATCAGCACAACAACGGCTTCGGTGGCCCCGGCGCCACGGGCCTTCGGCAGGTCATTGCCGGTCGTGCCGCCACCAACCCGGCGCAGTTCAAGCTGCCCCCGGGCAATGTCACCGACGGCTTTGGCCGCGAGGGTGGCATCATCGTAGGCGTGAACTCGGGCGATGGCCGCGGCAATTTTGTCGCGTACTTCAATGCCCAGACCAACGACGAGATCCTGCAGCGCGATCGCGACTTCTCGGCCTGCTCCCTCGGTGGACAAGCCGGCACGCCGCCGTCGTTCACTTGCGGTGGTTCTTCCACGGCCTCACCGGGTCGCTTCACGGACTTCGCCACCTACAACTTCACGGTGGGTTCGGATGGCTCGACCTGGCGCGGATTCAGTGGTGCGACGGACCAGTACAACTTCGGTCCGACCAACCACTTCCTGCGTCCGGCTGACCGCTACACCATGGGTGCCAGCGGCCACTACGAGCTGAACGACAAGGCCGACGTCTACACCCAGTTGATGTTCACAGATTACCGCTCGATCGCGCAGATCGCCCCGGGCGGTATCTTCCTCGACACCTCGACCATCAACTGCGATAACCCGTTCATCCCGACCGCGAACCTCGCGGCGATCGGTTGTACGCCCGCCAAGATCGCTGCCAAGGAAAGCACGACCATGTACATCGGTCGTCGCAACACCGAAGGCGGTGGTCGTCAGCAGTCGTTCACCAACCAGTCCTACCGCGCCGTCGTTGGCGTGCGGGGCGACATCAACGACGCGTGGAACTACGACTTCGCCGCGCAGCGTTCGACCCTGAAGGCAGATCAGCAGACGCTGAACTACTTCGTGATCGATCGCATCAAGAAAGCGCTCGACGTGGTGTTGTTCAACGGCGTGCCGACCTGCCGCTCCGCCCTGCCGGGTGGTTCGGATTCGGATTGCAAGCCCTACAACGCGTTCAAGACCGGTGCTGTGACGCAAGCCGCCCTCGACTACCTGCAGGCCCCGGGCCTGCAGACCGGCACGGTCGACCAGGAGGTCTACACGCTGACCTTCACGGGCGATCTGAACGGCTACGGCGTCAAGCTGCCGGCGGCTGAGGAAGGCGCCCAGGTGGCCTTCGGTGCCGAATACCGTCGTGACTCGCTGGAGAACACCACCGATGCGCTGCTCGCGAGCGCTGGCCTCTCGGGTACCGGTGGTCCGACCAACGGCCTCAAGGGTGCGACCCAGGTCAAGGACCTCTTCTTCGAAGGCCGTCTGCCGCTCGTGCAGGGCAAGACCTTCGCAGAGAGCCTGAGCCTCGATGCGGCCTACCGCTACTCGGACTACGGCAAGATCAACACCGACACCTACAAGCTGGGTCTCGAGTGGTCGCCGGTGTCTGACTTCCGCGTTCGCGGTAGTTTCCAGCGTGCGGTCCGTGCGGCGAACATCATCGAGTTGTTCACCGCCCAGGGCTTTGGTCTGTTCGACATCGACGGCGATCCCTGCGGTGCCGCCATCGGCACCACGGTCAGTGGCGCCAAGGCGACCGTTGCCCAGTGTCTGGCCACCGGCGTGCCGGCGGCGCAGATCGGCAAGGATGCGATCGACAGCCCGGCGGGTCAGTACCAGCTGTTGGGTGGTGGTAACCCGAACCTCCAGCCGGAGAAGTCGGACACCTTCACGGCGGGCATCATCATCACCCCGTCGGCGTTGCCGGGCTTCGTGGCTTCGGTTGACTACTTCGACATCAAGGTCGATGAAACCGTCAGCTCGTTCGGTCCGAACAACACCATCAAGGCCTGCTACAACAACAACGACGCCTCGGCGTGCTCGCGCATCAAGCGCAACGCGCTCGGTCAGTTGTGGTTGGGTTCGGGTTACGTTGAAGATCTGTCGATCAACATCGGCTCGATCGGCACCAAGGGCTGGGATCTCAACCTCAGTTACTCGGGCCTCGACATCGGTGCGGGCAGCCTGAACTTCAACCTCACGGGCACCCTCCTTGATGAACTGTCAACGGAACCGGGTCCGGGTCTCGCCAAGTATGACTGCGTGGGCTTCTTCGCAGGCGCGTGCGGCACCCCGAACCCCGAGTGGCGTCACCAGTTCCGCGTGGGTTACGAGACCCCGTGGAACCTCGACCTCGCTCTGACCTGGCGCTACTACGGCAGCGTCGAGGGCTACCAGCAGGCGGCGACCCGTATCGATCGGTCGTTCGCGGCTGAGAGCTACTTCGACCTCGCCGGCACGTACGTGTTCAACGAGAAGATTGCTGCCACGATCGGCGTGAACAACGTCCTCGACAACGATCCCTCGATCAACGCAAGCGTCGGCACCACCGGCAACGGCAACACGTATCCCCAGACGTACGACGCTCTGGGCCGTTACTTGTTCGCCCGCGTCAAGGTGGCGTTCTAAGACGAGCCTGTCGGACCCCGCAAGGGGCTGACACCAGCGGCGGTTTCCGTGAGGGAACCGCCGCTTTTTTTTGAGTAGTCGCCGCGATAGATGACGCGTCGAGATACGAGCGCTGGGGGGGCAGCCCGTCAGCCATCCATGCGCGGCACGATGCCCGTGTAGGCATCACGGGCGCGGATCACTGCGGTGATCGCCTCGCGCTCGGCGGGCGAGAGCAACGGGCTCCAGATGTCGCAGATCAGGATCACGCGCAACTCATCGCTGTCGTTCCAGGCTTCGTGCTCGATGGTGTCATCGAAGATCCAAGCCTCCCCTTCGCTCCAGGAGCGCTTCTCACCGCCCACGCGAAAGCCGCAGCCGGGCGGAATAATGAGGGCAAGGTGCACAAGAAGCCGGAAATTCGCGATCCCCGTATGCGCCGGAATACGCGTCTTCGGGCGCAGCGCGGAAAACAAGGCCGTGGGCGAGCGCAGCGGCACCTTGGCCTGCGGTATCCGCGAAAATGCAGCGGCAGTCGCAGGCGCGCGCGCCCAGCGCTCGGCAATAGGCTCCGCGCGTTCGTAGAAATGCCAGGCCGTCCAGCGCGGTGAGCGATTGAGTTCGCGCCACTGATCGAGCGGCATGTGCTCGGCATAGTTCACGTAAGGTGAGAATCCCGCTGCGCCCTCGGCCAGCAACGAGAGCAACTCGCGACGAATATCAGGCGTCGCGGCCTCGAGCTCCGCGAGCCAGGGGAACATCGCGCGATCGTAGAACTCGATCGAGGGCATCCCCGGGTAGCAGTACTCCATCGGCTCCTGCACGTAACGCTTGCGCAGGCGCAGAGTTGTATCAACGAAAGTTTCGACTCGCCGCTGCTCGCTCGCTGTGCACTCGCCGCGAACGACATCGAGTTCCGCATGGATGAAATCGCGCAGCTCGCGCGCGTGCTTGGCCGCCAATTGGCGACCATGCTCAAGCGCTGCGCGCGTGGCGGCATCGAGCCTATCATCGGGCGGCGCTTGGGCGATCGCGATGTCGTACTGACGAGCGGCCGCGGGCAGGTCCCCCTCACGCTCGAGCAGCGTCGCCACCATGAGCAGAGCGGGAAAACAGCGCGGGTCGATCTTCAGCGCCCCGCTCAGCGATTCGAAGGCCTGCGCAGTGTCGCCCTGCTGCCGACACACCGCCGCGCGACGCAACCAGGCGCCGAGATTACCGGGCTCCTGCCGAACCCAGGCATCGAGCAAACCGCGCGCCGTAGCAAAATCACCCGCCTGCAGCGCACGGCCCGCCGCCTGCTCGAGCTCGGCACTCGTCCGTGCGGAAGTTGTGCGCTCCACCGGCTGAAGGCTCCCTGATATCGAGTAAGTCGCGACCGGCTTTACCCGCTGCGCCACGCGATGGATACTGCGGCAGGCCGACCTCGACTCAAACTCTAGCATGAGCGCCTCCGCCCCAAATACGACCGCCAACCCGCTCGCGCTCATCCGTCGCGGTGACGAACTCGCTGCCTCGGGCGACGCGCGCTCGGCCGGAGCCTTCTACCAAGCTGGCCTGCGCGCGGCCGCGGCGGCGCCATATAACCCAACGCTTGAGAGCGAAGTCGCACGTGTGCGCACCGTCCTCGCCGGCTACGCACGGCAGTATGAGCAGTACCTGACCGATCACTTGGCTGCGCAGGGCTATCGCGCTGGCACCTCGAGCCCCCGCTTCGCCGAGTCGCTCGATATCGTGCTCGGCCGCAAGCAGATTTTCTTCCAGAATCCCCGCTACTACTTTTTCCCGGGTCTGCCGCAAATCCAGTTCTACGATCGCGCCCCGTTCCCGTGGTTCGCGGAACTCGAATCGCACACCGACGCCATACGTGACGAATTGCTCGAGTTGCTGCGTACGCCCAACGACTTCAAGCCCTACGTGCAGGGCGATCCCAACCGCCCCCGCAAGGCTGAAGCCGGCATGCTCGATAACCCGGATTGGAGCGCGTTTTATCTTTGGAAAAACGGTAGCGTAGTCACCGAGAACGCTCGCCGTTGTCCGCGCACCATGGCAGCACTACAAAAAGTCCCGCTCGGCTCGCTGCCGCAACGTTCACCCTCGGTGCTCTTCTCGCTGCTGCGTCCCGGTGCGCACATCCCGCCGCACTGCGGGCTGGTCAACACGCGGCTGATCTGCCATTTGCCGCTGATCGTGCCCACGGGCTGCCGATTCCGCGTCGGCAACGAAGTGCGCGAGTGGCGCAAGGGCGTCACCTGGGCATTCGACGACACCATAGAACACGAAGCGTGGAACGACTCGAAAGAGACGCGGGTAATACTGCTCTTTGAAATCTGGCGCCCGGAGCTCACGGCACAGGAACGTGAATGGGTAACGCAATTGTTCGTCGGCATCGATCGGTACAACGGCGCACCGCCGGCGTGGGAGATTTGACCGTGAACCTGATGCAACCAACCTATCGCAACGCCCGCGTGCTGTCTGTCGCGGCACTGCTGTGTGCTGCGGCCGTCACCGCAGTGGCTGATACATCCCCCAATGCACCGCAGGACCCAAGCCTCGTCACCGACGCCCGACGCTGCGGCAGTCTCGCCGACACGGGACAGCGGCTCGCCTGCTACGACCGACTGTTCCGCATTGAGCAGGTCGGCACTGCATCGAAAAGCGATGTCCCGAAAACCGACGAGGCGCTGTTCGGCTACCGCGGCAAGATCGCGCAGGAAGCTCGCGACGAGCAGGCCAAGGCACTCGCTTCGAATCTCACCGAGTTGACCGCTCGCGTCGACGCCGTGGATTACCTCGGCAACGGCACGTTCCGAGTCAGCCTCGACAATGGACAGCAATGGCAGCAGCTTGCGAGCGGCGTGACGCTGCGCCTGAAAAGTGGTGAGAGCGTAGTGATTAAGCCGGGTGCACTCGGCTCCTTCACGCTGGTGGCGGCCTCAGGTCGGGCCGCAAAAGTCAGGCGGGTTCGTTGAGCAAGCCGCGCAGCACGCGCTCGAGATAAGCCTGCTGCCACTCGGCGCGCGCGGTGGCCTGCGCCACATCGGGCTTGAAGCCCTCTACGTCGGCCGTGGGCAGTACGGCTCGCTCGGCGAGTAGCCGCTCGACGGTATCGAGCCGCGTACGCGTAACCGCCAGTTCCGACACCAATGCGAGCGTCACGGAGTAGAGCCGATCGAGCATCGGGTCGTCGGTGAATTCCGGACGACGCCCTCGTGGGACCGCCGGTGCAGGCTGGATGGGGTCAGCTTCCAGTGGGAGGGAATTCATGATCCGTGCTCTCCAGTCGCGGCAAATCCGTCTGCCGTTTGCCATGCACCGACGGCGTACCACGAGGGCGCCCGTCCGAAATCCTCTTGTGCCGAGCCCGCACCCGCCGCCGAGCAGCGAGACTCGAATATGCGTTGCGGCGCGAACCCCGCGCGCTCGAGCAGTTCCGGCACGAAAGTTTCGTGCATCGCACTCCAGAACGGCTCGTTGTTGTAACGGCCATCCCAATCGCGCATGAACTGCTCGAAGGGCTCGAACCCTCGATAGGGCGGCTGCTCGAGGTGAATAGTGAGTCCGCCGGAACGCAACAAACGCTGCGCCTCGACCATGATCTTGGGAAGTGCGTCGTGCGAGGTCTCGTGCAGCACCATCGTCGTATAGACGAGATCACAGGAGCCGCTCGCGATCGAGGTGTGCGTGGCGTCCTCCTGACGGAAGAGGACGTCATCGACACCGAGCGCTCGCGCCCGGGCATGGCCGTAACGCAGCATAGGCGCCGTGACATCGATCGCAATGATTTCCGCCTGTGGATACGCCGCGCGCAAGGGCAGCGTGTTGTGACCCACGCCGCAACCCAGATCGACGATCCGTCGCGGGCGAAAGTCCGGGTGCTGCTCGCGCAACCAGTTGACGAGTGCACGACCTGCCGCATCGTTCCACGGCCCAGCGCTACCCCCGACGGTTGCGAACAAGCCGGCATCGTAGTTGGCAGGATTCACCACATCGCCCTGCAGATGCTCGGCCGCATAGCCACCCGGCATGAGATGCGTGTCCACGGCCGACACGTACCGAGGCACCGGTAACGACTCATCGAGTTGCAGCGTGTTCGCTCCGGCATTGAACGCCGCAGCACGATCGCGCAGTTCGCGCGCCTGCCGCAGCATCACCCGACGACCTGCGTGCTGGCGCATCTCCATCGTGTTGCGGCGCACGAGGCTCCACGACCGGTAATCCGCATCGGGCGCCATAGCATCGGCCACTTCGTGACGGTCCTTGGGCGCATGGCCGTGGCGCATCCGCCAGGCATTGACCACGCGGGTTTCGTAGGCGGTTCGCACCCGCGGAGCAAGGCGCTGCGCGACAAAGGTATTGAGCTGGCCGACCATGTCGAAGCGCACGAGTTCGTCGTGCGTCAACTGCGGCAGCATCTGGTGCTGACCGATTTCGTGCCAAGGCTTGGGTAGGCTCATGGCCCAACGATAGCCAACCGATTCATTTCTGGAAAATCGATTATTTGTGACTGATAATCTGTTTTTACCGAACTATTTCGGAGCCAGTCCATGCGTCATCCGAACTACAATCACCTGCTGTACTTCTGGACGGTGATCCGCGAGGGCGGAGTGGCTCAGGCGGCGGCGGCCTTGCACCTGACGCCGCAGACCGTAAGCGGCCAAATCAAGTTGCTGGAAGCTCAATGGCAAGGCGCGCTGTTCGAGAAGCAGGGTCGACGCCTCGTGCCCACGGAACTCGGGCGAATTGCCTACGCCTACGCCGAGGAAATCTTCCCGCGCGGCCTTGAGCTCGCCAGCGTGCTGCGGGGCGCCGGCGCGCGTGGCAGGCGGTCGGTAGCCATCGGTGTCGCCGATGCGGTGCCGAAGCTTGTCACCTGGCGCATTCTCGAACCCTTGCTGACGGGCGATGGACCCTTCCACGTGCTGTGCCACGAGGGTCCGCTCGAGGGTCTGCTCGGCGAACTGGCGGCGCACCGGCTCGATCTAGTGCTCTCGACGAGCGCGGTGCCGGCGGATGCCGGCTTCAAGGCCTTCAGTCACCTGCTTGGCGAGTCGGCCATTGGTTTCTTCGCGGCTCCTGCACTCGCCCGCAAGCTGCGCGGCAACTTTCCGCAAAGCCTGCACGAGGCTCCCTTGCTACTGCCCACGGATCGCACGGCCAACCGGCGCATGCTCGATGCCTGGTTCGAAAAGTTCGGTATCGTGCCGCGCATCGTCGGTGAGCTCGACGACAGTGCCTTGGTCAAGACATTCGCACAGCACGGCATCGGAGCCTTCGCCGCACCGCTCGCGGTCGAGAAGGAAATCACCCGCCAGTACGGTGTGCTGCGTATTGGGCGCATCGAAGGCCTTAGAGCGAGATTTTTTGCGATCTCCACGGAGCGCAAGATCAAGCACCCGGCCATCTCCACCATCACGCAATCGGCGCGCGAGTTCTACTCGATGCGAGCCGAGGGTGAAGCCGACGTCGCTGCGCCCGCCACACCGAAGCGCGGCAAGGGCGGTGCTACACTGCGCCGCACTGCCTGATCGGAGAACTGCCGATGATCCGTTCGTCTGCTGCTGCCGCACTATCACTGGCGCTCGGCCTGCTCGCGACGACCGCGACGGCCGCACTTACGACGACGGCCGCACTCAGCACGTCGGGCTCACTCAGCACCACCCACGACGATTTCTGCGGCGAAGTGCAGCGACGGCTCGTGGCCACGCCCCTGCCGCTCCGTAACGTCATCGAGCCTGACTTCGAAGCCTTCAAGCTCTCCAAGCCAGGCATCGGGCCCGTGCGCACCCACCAGTTCGTCACCCGCGATGCGCGCGGCATGCCCATCGCTGTGTCCTGCAAAACCAAATCTGCTGATCATTTGCGCAGCGCACATGGCGCGAGCGCCGCAGCCGACCCCACGGTGCCCGCCAACCAACACAGCTGTCGTGACCTGCACCGCGAGATGATCCGCGAGATCATGACCAAATTTTCACCGACCGAGCGGGCGGGGCTGCGCGAGCCACCTCATCGCGTGATGCTCGATACAGATGTGCTGCGCTACACCGGCTCGCAGTGGGTGAAGTCCGCAGCAGAGGCCTATCGCGGCGAAGACGGACGGATCCACTTGCGCGCGTATGCGCTCTTTGCCGAATGGGAAGATTGGCGCTGGAAAATCATGCCCGAGAGCTGGCGCGGCAATCACTATTGCCACCTGGTCGCCCCGGAGTACATCCGTGCGCTGATGCTCGGCGAAACGCGCATCGCCCGCTAGAAGCGCCCCCCCGGAAACGCCCCCTACAAGCACGCGTCGCCCCTAGACCAGTACGACCTCGGCCTCGAGGCGGTGACTGCCCTTCAGCGAGTTCGAGATCAGGCAGACCTCCTCCGCCTTCGCCAGCAATTTTCGCGCGCGCTCGATGTCGCTCCCCGACGGCACCTCGAGCCGCGCCTTGACGGTGAAGGCCGTGAAACTTGTCACCCGCTCGATGCGCTCCAGCGTCCCCTCGGCCCTGCAATCGAGCCGGTTCCACTCGAAGCGCGAGGCCCGCGCCACGGCGCGAAAACTCAGCACGAAGCAATCGACGAGCGCGGCGGTCAGCAAAGTCTCAGGCGACCACAAGTCACCCGGACCGTCGAACTCCGCAGGGCCATCGCTGCGCAGTGGCTCGATGCCGCTCGAACCGAGGGTGACGGCACCACTCGGCACCGCTTCGGCGGACACCGTGTAGTGATGGGGAAGTGGCTGCATGGACGGATCCTCAGGCTCAGGGCGACTTTCCGGGGGCGTTCATTGTAGATTTTGCCCATGTCTGCTGCCCGCCTGCCCGCTGCTCGCCGCCTTTCCCGCGGCCATCGTCTCGGTGCCCTCTGCGCGCTGGCGCTGTCATGGACCACATCCGCGGCGATTGCCGCCGAGCCGCCGGAGGAAGTGCTGCCGCAAGGTAATTTCGCCTTTGCGCATCGACTCGGCAGCGGCATCTACGAGATCTCGGGGCGCACGGTGCAAGTCTATCGTCTGCCCTTCGAGTGGCAGTGGCGCGAAACGTCCGAGCGACATGCGGGCGTCATGGTCACAGTCCCCCTCACGCTCGGTTTTTTTGACTTCAAGCCCGAGTTGCTGCTCGAGCAAGGCCTGCCGACGGATGTATCGACAATGGCGCTCGTTCCGGGCCTGCGCTGGAATTTCACGGCCGGCAACGCTTGGCAGGTCAGTCCCTTCATCGAGGCCGGCGTGGCACGCGATCGACGCAACGATCGAAACTCGCAGGTCTTCACTGCAGGCCTCGAGGCTGAGCGCACGGACCCCTCGCGCTTCGGGCCGCTACGCCAGAAATACTCCGCCATTTATGCCCTGAGCAGTACCGACGAGGTCGGTCGCGACAGTCTCGTGCAGATCGTGAGCGGACTCGAAGTGCAGCGGGAGCTTAGGCGCTCTCCCGGTCGCAAGCCCTGGGGCTACGCGCCCTATGCGGCCTTGCGCTGGTACCCGCAGCCGCCCGGCGCGCCGTTGCTGGCCGTGCGTTCGGCGCAGCGCGTTGCGCCGTTACAGGCGGAGGTCGGCATCATGTTTGGGCCCTTGGAACCCGTGCGCATCGGCCGCTTTACCCTGCCACGCGTGGGGCTCAGTTATCGGGTGGGACGCGATCTCGAGGCCATCAGTCTGGTGTTCGGCGAAGCCTTTTGAACGCAGCGGTTGCTGCATCCCACGCCGCCGCTCACAATTGCGCACCATGACCGAAGAAGCCCGCGGGGCGACCCGCCGCCTGCCTGCCACCACCGACTGCTCGCCTGCCGCGCGGGATGCCCGTCTGGCGCGCCTCGGCGAGGACGGCCACTCGCTGGAGGCGATCAGCGGGGTAGCGCCGGATATGGCACCGGAGGCACTGGCGGGCAGCATCGAGGGGTTCATCGGCTTCGCCCGCATCCCGCTCGGGGTGGCAGGTCCCGTACGTATCCGCGGTCGGCACGCCGACGGTGATTTCATCGTGCCGCTCGCGACCACCGAAGGTACGCTGGTCGCTTCTTTCCAGCACGCCTTCAACGTCATCAACCGCTGCGGCGGTGCAGTGGCCGCGTGCAGTCGGCAACTGGTCGGACGGGCGCCCTGCTTCACATTCACCGATATCGCCACCGCGATGAAAATCGTCGAATGGTTGCCGACGCAGTTGCCGCTCATGCAAGCCGCGGCGGCGACCACCTCCCGCTATTGCCGCCTGCAGAGCGCCAAAACCTCGTTGGTCGGCAACACCGTCTACATGATGCTCGAGTATTCGACGGGCGACGCTGCGGGACAGAACATGGTCACACTCGCCACGCAGGCGGTGTGCCAGCAACTGCTGCCGCTGATGCCGCACGCCCCCGAGAGCTGGCTTGTCGAGTCGGTACTGTCGGGCGACAAGCGCGCCTCGGCGCAGGCCTTCCTCGGTGCCCGCGGTCGCAATGCCTCGGCCGAGATCGTGCTGTCCTCGCGAGTCATTGGTCGCTACTGGCGTTCGGATGCGGCGGGCATGGCCCGTAGCTGGAATCAGGCCACCGTCGGCGCGGCGCAGACCGGTGCCGTCGGCCTGCAGGGGAATGTGGCCAATGCACTGGCGGCCCTCTTCATCGCTTGCGGTCAGGACGTGGCCTGCGTCTCGGAGGCAACCACCTCCATCACACGCTGTGAACTGACCGCGCAGTCCGATCTGTATGTCTCGGTGACCATGCCCAATCTGATCGTCGGCACGGTCGGCGGTGGCACCTTCCTGCCCACCGCCAAAGAGAGCCTCGGCATGCTCGGCTGCACCGGCCCCGGCACGGCGGCCAAGTTTGCGGAGATCTGCGCCGTGGTCGCGCTGGCCGGGGAGCTCGCCGTCATCGGCGCCATGGCGAGCGGCGCCTTTGCCGCAGCGCATGCGAGCGGCGGCCGCAAGGGTCGCGGTACGGGCGACGCCTGAGGAGCCCCTCGAGCATGACGCGTCAACGCAAGCCCGTGCGGCGCTTTCTGCTGCACAAGGTCCTGCCGCCGATCGGTTGGCGGATGTATCGCAGTCTCGGCCGCTCCTGGACCTACGACAGTCGCAACATCGAAGTGCTGCATCGGCTGATCGCAGCGGGGCAACCAGTCGTGGGCGCGTTCCTGCACTCGCGCACCTTCGCGATGCTCCACTATTTCAGCCTGCCGGAACAGGGCCGATGGATCCTGATGTGCTCGCAGAGTCGCGACGGCGAAGCCATGACACGTATCGAGGAAGGGCTCGGCTTTCGCGTCGCGCGCGGCTCCTCGGGTAAAGGCGGTGCCCGCGCACTCGTCGAGATGATCAAGGCCCAGCGCGAGGATCGGGGTTTGAACTCCTGCCTCGCCGTCGATGGCTCACGCGGACCGCGGGGCATCGCCCAACTCGGTACCATCACGCTCGCGCAGAAGACCGGCAGCCTGTTGCTCCCGGTTGCCGCCTCGACGCGTGACTGCTGGCGCTGGAACCGCTCCTGGGACCGCACCATCATCCCGAAACCCGGTGCCACCGTGGCGGTACAGGCCGCTGAGCCCATCGAAGTCCCTGCGAAGATGAACGAGGTGGAACTCGAGAGCCTCCGCCAGCGTCTAGAAGATACCCTGTTCGAGCTGCACTCCGGCCTCGATCGGCAAACCGGTTATCACGACGAGGAACCGCTGCGATTGTCCGCAGCCCCCATCACTGCCCCATGAACGGACCCCTGACATGCGCCACGTGCTACCCCTGCTCATGACCACAGCCCTCATCACCACTGCTGTCGCTGCCGACAATCCTTTGTTGCGACCCTGGGCGGGTCCCTTCGGCGGAGTGCCGCCATTCGACCAGGCCTCGCCCGCGCTGCTCGCGCCGGCGCTCGAGGAAGGCATGGCGTTGCATCTGCAGGAGCTGCAGGCGATTGCCGACAACCCCGTGCCGCCGACCTTCGAAAACACCATCGCCGCCATGGAACGTTCCGGTCGAGCGCTCGATCGGGCCGCCACGGTGTACTACATCTACGGCTCCACGCTGAGTGATGACGCCGTGCAGCAGGTCGAGCGGGACATCGAACCCAAGCTCGCGGCCTTTCGTGATCGCATCACGCAAAACGAGAAGCTCTTCAAGCGCATCGCTGCGGTGTACGCGACCCGCGAATCGGCGGGCCTGACGCCCGAGCAGCAAAGGCTGACCTGGCTCGTGCACAACAACTTCGTACGGGCGGGCGCCAAGCTCGACGCCTCGGCCAAGCAACGGCTCGCGGAGATCAACCAGAGCCTCGCCGGACTCTTCACCCGCTTCAGCCAAAATCTGCTCGCCGATGAAAGCGAGCGCTTTCTCGTGCTGCAGTCGGAAGCGGATCTGGCCGGCCTACCTGAGTCGCTGCGTGCCGGGTTCGCGGCCGATGCGGAGCGCCGCGGGCAGAAGGGCAAGTGGATCGTGGCCAACACGCGCTCGTCGGTCGAACCCTTCCTCACCTACTCCACGCGCCGTGAGCTGCGCGAAAAAGTCTGGCGCACTTTCGTCAACCGCGGCGACAACGGCGACGCGCGAGATAACAACGCGCTGATCGGCGAGATCCTGCAGCTGCGCGCCGAGCGGGCCGGCCTGCTGGGCTACGCGACACACGCTCACTGGCGTCTCGAGGACTCGATGGCACGTACGCCGGAACGGGCCATGGAACTCATGGAAGCCGTGTGGAAGCCGGCCGTGTTGCGGGTTCGCGAAGAAGTCGCCGACATGCAGAAACTCGCCGACGCGGAGAGCGCCGGGATCCGCATCGAGCCCTGGGACTATCGCTACTACGCGGAGAAAGTTCGTAAGGCCAAGTACGACCTCGACACCAACGAACTGAAACCCTATCTGCAGCTCGAGAAGCTTCGTGAGGGCATGTTCTACGTGGCTGGCGAGCTGTTCGGCATGCGTTTCTCGGAACTCGCCGCGGGCACCGTGCCCGTGTATCACCCCGATGTTCGCGTGTGGCGTGTCGACGATGCCGCGGGCAAGCTCGTGGGGCTGTGGTACTTCGATCCGTATGCGCGAGTGGGCAAGCAATCCGGCGCCTGGATGAACGCCTATCGCAACCAGGAGCGTTTTGACGGGGCAGTCACGACCATCGTCTCGAACAACTCCAACTTCGTGAAGGGCAAGCCCGGCGAGCCCGTGCTGATCAGCTGGGATGATGCCGTCACGCTGTTCCACGAATTCGGCCACGCGCTGCATGGACTGTCATCCAACGTCACCTACCCGAGTGTTTCGGGCACGAACGTGGCTCGCGATTACGTCGAGTTCCCCTCGCAACTGCTCGAGCACTGGCTGCCCGTCAAGGAAGTGCTCGACCGCTTCGCCGTGCACTACCAGACCGGCAAGCCCATTCCTGCCGAACTCGTCGCGAAGGTGGAGCGGGCGAAGACCTTCAACCAGGGTTTCGCCACGGTCGAGTACCTCTCGGCCGCCCTGATCGACATGAAGCTGCATTTGGCAGCGCGTAAAGACTCGCGCATCGATGCCGACGCGTTCGAGCGCGAAACGCTGACGGCGCTCGGCATGCCCAAAGAAATCGTCATGCGGCATCGCACGCCGCAGTTCGGTCACGTGTTCTCGGGCGACGGCTATTCCGCGGGCTACTACAGCTATCTTTGGGCCGATACGCTCACCGCCGACGCCTGGGACGCTTTCGTCGAGAGCAAGGGCGCGTGGGACAAGGACGTTGCGCAACGCCTCCGCGATAACGTGTTCTCGATCGGCAATACCCGTGATCCGGCCGACGCGTACCGATCATTCCGTGGTCGCGACCCCGGAATCGAAGCGTTGATGCGCAAGCGCGGGTTCAATAATTGACTGCGGCTGTAGCAATGAAATTGCGTAGTCAAAGAGGCGGCGCTCACCTATAATCTGTGGCGTTTCAATTGTTGATACGTCGAGGACCTTGCATTCATGGCCAAGAAGACCGCTCGTCCGGCACGCGCCGGCAAGAAGACCAAATCCAAGCGCAGCTTTGCAGGCTGGACGCCGGCTGACGAACAGAAGTTGCGCAAGCTGGCGGGCAAGTTGTCCACCGCGAAGATTGCCAAGGCCCTCAACCGGTCCGTCGCCGCCGTCACGTTCAAGGCTTTTGCGCTGCGCCTGTCGCTGCGCTTGCCGAGCTCGAATCGCGGCCGGCGCCTCAAGGTTTCGAAGCGCTAAACCAGCTCAAGACCCGTCGCAGCGTGCTCAGCGCGAGCCAACCACGGCTCGCAACGCTCGCCGCACGGGTCGGCCCTGCCATTAGGGTGATCAACGCGAGCGCTGCCAGCACGGCTTTGTTACTCGAAGCAGTGCGAGCCACGCGCACACCGCGCTCCAGCCACGGCGCGCTACGCGCTACCGTGGCGGCGTCCTCGCTGATCTGACCACGCAGCGTCGCGCTGCGTGCCAGCAATTGGCGGCGGCGAATCGCGATGGGATCCTCGCGCGTCATTTCCCGGCTCCGCCGCCGTCCTGAGTGCCGCGACCCTGCAGAGCTTCGCGGTCACGTCGCAGTTCATCGAGCGTCCCGGCCAGTAATCGCGGTTGCCCCTTGAGCCGACGCACGACTTGCCAGAGTGCTACCGCCGTAATTACGAGAAACACGCCCGTGACGAGGGCCGCCGCCAGCAGTCGGTGCTCGCTCCACATCGCGATGACCACAGTCACCGCGAGCAGCAACAGGCTGAGCGCGCCAAAAACAAGCGCAACGAACGCGTAAAGTAGTATCAGCGCCGCGCGTTTGACCTCGCCCGACAGTTCGGTCGTCAACAATTCCAGACGAACCTGCAACAACTCCAGCAGGTGCGCGAGAAGTGAGCGGAGGGAGTCGAACATCGGTCGGCTCAACGCCGGCTGATCAGGATGCCAAGTAGCAAGCCGACGCCTGCTGCGATCCCGACCGCCTGCCACGGGTGCTCGCGCACGTAGCCATCGGCGTCGCGGGCGGCCTCCTTGGCTCGCGTCAGCACCTCCTGCTCGAGCGTGCCCAGTTGCTCGCGAGCCGATCGCAGCGAGTCGCTCGCGCGTTCACGCACTTCGCTGACACGCTCACCGGCCAGCCCCGCCGTTTCGCGAAGCAAGTCTTCGGCATCCTCGACGACCCGCCGCAAATCTTCGATGACTCGATCGGTATGCACGGTGGTCATGTTTTTTCCCTCTTCATGCGTCTTGCCTACTCAGTAGACCAGTAACTCCGAAGTCCGTTCAAGCCATGCCTGCTCGTCGGCCTCCGCCAGCCGCTGCAGATCCCCGGGCGCGGCCGCCTTATCGTCGACCCACTCACGCAGCTGCGGGCCGCCATTGATGACGTCGATCGCCAGTCGCTCGAGTTCGTACTCGTAGGGGAAATCCCGCCACAGCGGATACTCCGGCCACAACCGCCGGATGGCCTTGAACGCCAGTGCCTGCAAACGCCAAGGCTGGAATCTCAGGTGGTCGTAGGCGAGATCGTCGGTATGGATCTGTATCCCGTGACAGAGCTTGCCGACATGCTTGTGGAAGGTGGGCTCGAACCAGCACTCGCGCAATCGGCAACCGACCAACCACTCGGGCGCGAGGCGCTGCATCTCCTCGAGCACACGGCCGCCATCGATATCCGGTGCACCAAAGAGTTCGAGCGGTCGGGTCGTGCCGCGTCCTTCGGAGAGCGTCGTGCCCTCGAGCATCACGGTACCGGCATAGGCTCGGGCCATCCACACACTGGGGGCGTTGGGGCTCGGATTCACCCAGCTGCGTTGGCCGAGCGGCCAGCCATGGTCGGGGGCGGAGTCGTCCCACTGAGGCATGGCGACCACCTGCAGCTCGACCGCGAGCGAGTATTCGCGAACGAACCAGCGGGCCATTTCACCGAGCGTCAGGCCGTGGCGCATCGGCATCACACCCGCACCGACGAAACTCTCCTGTCCCTTGCGCAGCGACAAACCTTCGACGGGTCGGCCCGCCGGGTTCGGCCGATCGAGCACCCACACCGCCTTGCCAAGCCGTGCAGCAGCCTCGAGCACATACAGCAGGGTCGTGATGAAGGTGTAGATCCGGCAGCCGAGGTCCTGCAGATCGACGACGATCACATCGCAGTGTGCGAGCATCTCGTCGGTCGGTCGGCGCACGCGTCCGTACAGGCTGTATACGGGTATGCCGTGGCGCGGATCGAGGAAATCCGCCGATTCGACCATGTTGTCCTGCTTGTCGCCGCGCAAGCCGTGCTGCGGACCCAACGCCGCGGTCACTCGCAAATGCGGCACCTGCGCGAGCGCATCGAGGCTGTGCTGGCCCTGTGCGGTCATCGAGGCGGGATGTGCAAGTAATGCGATACGACGGCCGCGAAGCTTCGCCTGCAAGGCCGCATCGGCGAGCAACACGTCGATACCGAAGGGGATGGTCATTGGACGTTCACCATGACACGCTGAACCCACGACGGTCATGGAATTCGGGTTGTGCCCGCGGATGGCTGACCGCCCAGTACTCGAGCGTGTCTGCGCTGGCCGTTCCGGCAGGCGAGACACTTATGCGGCGCTCGACAACGCAGGTGAATCCGAGCTGCCATTCGCGCACGGGCTCGGACACGAAGCTCGCGAACGCCGCCCACGGCACCCGCGCGCGCAATTCCGCGCGCTGCGCTTCAAGTGAAAATTCGATCTCGGGCGGCGAGCCCTCCCACACCAGATCGCCAAGACTCTGTCGATAGTCCGCGAAGCGGTACGCCGCCCAATGCCCTGAGGGCGAAAAATTGAATTCGATGTAGCCGGGTGAGCCCGCCTCGCCGATGAACCACTCGCCACAGGTGTGGTGCCACAGATAATCGCGGCGTTCGCCACGAACGTCCGCGTGTGGGGCCCGATCCGGCCATAGGATCTGTGCCGAGGGCCCGGACCAGAGGTAGCGCAGTTCCACCCCTTGCTCACGCGGAGTCAGCCTGACTTCGAGGGCTCTGTCTGACGAACCTGCGGTGATCGGATGCGGCTGCAGAGCCACCTGCAAGGCGCGCTGCTTTCGCGGCCCCGTGCCGTGCCCCGCGATCACGGACACCGTCCTGCCACCACGGGCACGTGCCACACGCCATAGGCCTGCGGATCGCTCACGGTGTCGATGATGGCATCGAACATGGCGCGAACCTCCGTCCGCGACAATCGTCCCGCCGCCGCCAGAGCCTCGACGTAGCCATCGCGCCAGGCCGTGAAAATCCCGGCGAGGTGTTCACGAGGCACTCGCTCGGTGTCGATCGTCAGGTACTGGACACTCGTGTGCGTAAACCCGAGCCCACGCAGGATCGGCAGCGTCGATCGACCGATCCGTGCATCGGTGCCGGTGCTTTGGGTGAAGGGTACGACTGCCTCGTGCCACAGTCGGTCGGGGTCGACCCCGTTGCGGGTCGGGAAATGCAGCATGCCGTAGTCCTCGGATAACACGTGCAGCCAGCCGCCGGGCTTGAGCACTCGCCGCAGTTCCGCCAGCAGCCGCTCTGGCTCGGGCAAGAGCTGGGTCACATGCCGACAGACCACAAGATCGAAGCTGGCATCGGCGAACCGCAGGGCATAGCCGTCCCCCTGTTCAAACACCGGCATGCGCCCTGCAATCGGCGGGGGCTGGTGCTGCGCCACCGCGAGCAACTCCGGCATCACATCGACACCGCAGACCAGCCCGGCACCCGGAAACATTGCGGCCAGGCGCAATGTGGCTTCGCCCGTGCCGCAGCCAATATCGAGAATGTGGGCATCGACGGGCAGGGCGTAGCGGGCAAACAGCCGCGATTCCTGCGGCCAAATAGCCTCGATCTGAAAGCGCAGCGTGCGCAGCATCGACTCGTCGGCCATCTGCGCCGCTTGCGGGTTTCGTTCGCTGGAAGTGTTCATGATCCTCGCAAATGATAGGGGAACGGTGGGACAATTGGGGCCTCCCATGAGCGCCGTACCCACCGAACTACCCCTGTTTGCCCCACCCGAGAGCGCGGCACCGCGCATTCGCGAGATCCCTTACAACTACACCTCGTTCTCGGATCGCGAAATCGTCATCCGACTGCTCGGTGAAGACAGTTGGGCGCTGCTCGATGAACTGCGCGGTGAACGCCGGACGGGCCGTTCGGCGCGCATGCTGTACGAAGTTCTCGGCGATATCTGGGCGGTGCAGCGCAACCCGTATCTCGAAGACGACCTGCTCGACAACCCGCGTCGCCGCAAACTGCTGCTCGGGGCCCTTGCTCACCGCCTTGGAGAGATCGAAAAGCGGCGCGAGGCCACTGAACTCTCCGCCGATGCGGAACGCGATCGCAAGGTCGGCTTGCTGCTTGAGGCCGCGCGTCGTGCGGTGGAGTCTTTCGGTGCAGGATTCCAGCGCACGGCGAAGTTACGCCGTCGCGCGCGGCGCCTGCTCGGTCGGCACACGCGCGCCGACGCCATTCGCTTCGACGCGTACGCGCGCGTCTCGCATGTCACCGACGCCACGGACTGGCGCGTTGAATACCCTTTCGTGGTGATTTGTCCCGATGCGGAAGACGAGATCCCGGGGCTCGTGCGTGCCTGCATCGATCTAGGCCTCAGCATCATTCCGCGCGGCGGCGGCACCGGCTACACCGGTGGTGCGATTCCGCTCACGCCCTTATCCGCCGTCATCAACACCGAAAAACTCGAGCGCGTGTCGGAAGTGGAGCATGTCGCACTGCCCGGCGTTACCGTAGAGCGCACCGTACCGACCGTGTACTCCGAAGCGGGCGTCGTCACCAAGCGAGTGGCCGATGCCGCCGAACGCGCCGGCTTCGTGTTCGCCGTCGACCCAACCTCGATCGATGCCTCCTGCATCGGCGGGAACGTCGCCATGAATGCCGGCGGCAAGAAAGCGGTGCTGTGGGGCACCGCCGTCGATAACCTCGCCTGGTGGCGCATGGTCGACCCCGAGGGCAACTGGCTGGAGGTCGAGCGCATCGGCCACAACCTCGGCAAGATCCACGACGCACCGCAGGTCGAATGGCGCCTCTGCTGGAAAGACGGACGGTTGCCGGCCGAGCGCGCCACGGTGCTGCGCACCGAGACGCTGCGCATGCCGGGCGCCCTGTTTCGCAAGGCGGGGCTCGGCAAGGATGTCACCGACAAGTTCCTGGGTGGGCTGCCCGGCGTGCAGAAGGAAGGCTGTGACGGCCTGATCACCGCCGCGCGCTGGATCGTCCATCGCATGCCGAAGCACATGCGCACGGTATGCCTCGAATATTTTGGCCAAGCCCGTGACGCCATCCCCTCGATCGTCGAGATCATCAGCCAGCTCGATGCGGCCGATCGGGCGAGCGGCGTGAAACTTGCGGGTCTCGAGCACCTCGACGAGCGCTACCTCAAGGCCGTTGGGTACGTCACCAAGAGCAAGCGGGCCGCACTGCCCAAGATGGTGCTGATCGGCGACATCGTCGGCGACGACGAGTCCGCCGTAGCGCTCGCCACCTCCGAAACCGTGCGCGTCGCCAACCTGCGCGGCGGCGAAGGCTTCATCGCCGTTGGAGCCGAGGCACGAAAGAAATTTTGGCTCGATCGCGCGCGTACCGCAGCGATCGCCAAACACACCAACGCGTTCAAGATCAACGAGGATGTCGTCATCCCGCTGCCGCGGCTCGGCGATTACACCGACGCCATCGAGCGCATCAACATCGAACTGTCGATCAGCAACAAGCTGCGGCTGGCCGATGCTCTCGAAGAGCATCTGCGCGGCGAGCTCAAGCCCGGCAAAACCGGTGACGCCGAGCTCGATGCCCTGTCACGCGCCGAGATCCTGGGCGATCGGCCGGCGCGAGCCCGCGCGCGCGTCATCGAAGTACGCCGACAGTGGAAGGATCTACTCAACCGACTTGATACCCCCGCAGCCGAGCCTGACGGACGTATTCTCGGGCGCAACGTATTCCAGCAGTTGCAGGACCGGACGCTGTGCGTGTCATGGAAAAAGGAACTGCGTGAGCCGCTCGCGGCGATCTTCGCGGGCGATGCCTTCGCTCCGATCCGCCACGACTTGCAGGGCATCCACCAGCGCGTGCTCAAGGGTCGCGTCTGGGTCGCACTGCACATGCACGCGGGCGATGGCAACGTACACACGAACATCCCGGTCAACTCCGACGACTACCTGATGCTGCAGGAGGCCAATGCCGCCGTAGCCCGCATCATGCAGATCGCGCGAGACCTCGGCGGCGTGATCTCGGGCGAACACGGTATTGGCATCACCAAACTCGAGTTCCTCACCGCTGAGGAGACGGCAGGCCTTCGTGCCTACAAGCAGCGAATCGACCCGGAGGGCCGCTTCAACAAGGGTAAGTTGTTACCCGGCGGCGATCTGCGCTACGCCTACACGCCGAGCTTCAACCTGCTCGGTCACGAATCGCTGATCATGCAGCAGTCGGATATCGGCACGATCTCCACGGCCATCAAGGACTGTCTGCGCTGCGGCAAGTGCAAGCCGGTCTGTGCGACGCATGTGCCGCGCGCAAACCTGCTCTACAGCCCGCGGAACAAGATTCTCGCCACCTCGCTGCTCATCGAGGCCTTCCTCTACGAAGAACAGACACGACGCGGCGTATCACTGCGTCACTGGGACGAGTTTAGCGACGTCGCCGATCACTGCACGGTGTGTCACAAGTGCGAGTCGCCCTGCCCGGTCGACATCGACTTCGGCGACGTATCCATGGCAATGCGCGATCTGCTGCGACGCATGGGCAAGAAGCGATTCAACCCGGGCACAGCGGCATCGATGCTGTTCCTCAACGCCACGCGGCCCGAGACCATCAAGCTCGTACGCAAAGGCATGATCGACTGGGGTTTCAAGGCGCAGCGCTTCGCACATGGAGTTCTCAAGGCCTTTGCGAAACCCCAGGTCAAGGCACCGCCCGCCACCACGGGCAAGGCACCGGTGCGCGAGCAAGTGGTGCACTTCGTCAACCGTCGTATGCCGGCGGGGCTACCGAAGAAAACGGCGCGGGCACTACTCGACATCGAAGATCGGGATTATGTCCCCGTGATCCGCGACCCGCGACTGACCAGCGTGGATGCGGAGGCCGTGTTCTATTTCCCGGGTTGCGGCTCCGAGCGCCTTTTCTCGCAGGTAGGCCTCGCCACCCAGGCAATGCTCTGGCACGTCGGCGTGCAGACAGTGCTCCCTCCAGGCTATCTGTGCTGCGGCTACCCGCAGCGCGGATCGGGCGATTTCGACAAGGCCGAGAAGATGATCACCGACAACCGGGTGCTGTTCCACCGCGTTGCCAACACGCTCAACTACCTCGACATCAAGACGGTCGTGGTCAGCTGCGGCACCTGCTACGACCAATTGCAGGGCTATGAATTCGACAAGATCTTCCCGGGCTGTCGCATCGTCGACATCCATGAATTTCTCATGGAGAAAGGCGTGCGCCTCGATGGCGTGACGGGCGTTCGCTACCTGTACCACGATCCCTGCCACTCGCCGATGAAGCAGCACGAGCCGCTGAAGGTCGTCAATCAGCTCATGAATGCCGAGGCGAACGGCAAGATCGTCAAGAATGATCGTTGCTGCGGCGAGAGCGGCACGTTTGCGATCTCACGCCCTGATGTCTCCACGCAGGTCAGGTTCCGCAAGGCGCAGGAAATGCAGAAGGGAGCGACGGCAGCACGGGCTGACGGGTTCGACGGCCCGGTCAAGGTACTGACATCGTGCCCCTCCTGCCTGCAGGGGCTCAAGCGCTACGAGGATGAGACCGACCTCGATGCGGACTACATCGTGGTGGAGATCGCCAAGCACCTGCTCGGCGAACACTGGATGCGCGACTACGTCGCGCGCGCCAACGACGGCGGCATCGAGCGCGTCCTCGTCTGATCGATCAGAGGGCCTTGCGGAACGTGAGGTTGTAGCGCGTGCCGCCTTCGGGCTTCTGCACGGCGTGATAGCCCTTGCGCGCTGCGCCACCCCAAACGAGCACGTCCCCCGGTAGCAAGCGAATGCGCAGCGGAGAGCCGCGTTTGCTGGGCCCATACCAAAGAAAAGTCGCCGGCGCCCCTAACGTCACGGAAACGATGGGCTGGGAAAAATCCCGCTCGTCGGCATCGTGATGGATGCCCATCTGGGCCGTGGGTACGTAGCGGTTTATCAGACAGGTGTCGGGCTCGTAAGTCCCGAAGCCGGCCACCTCGGACGAGGCTCGCGCGAGCCGCAAGAAGGGCTCAGGGATCGCAGGCCATGGCTGCCCAGTCAGCGGATCAAGGCGCTCATAACGATAGCCACGTGCATCGCTGTACCAACCGCAGGCGCCGCAACTTGTCATCGTGGCCGACATCAACCGACCGCCCGGTGTTTTGAGTTGCCGAAACGGCGCGGCGGCCGAGATACCCTCGACCGCCGCATTTAGGTCAGAGGCGGACGCCGCAAAGCCGTGCAGCAGCACGACCTGCGGCGCCACCTCGAGTGGCGCTGCGTGGATCAGAAGCCGACCGTCACCCGTCCGTAGATGAAGCGGCCCGAGCGACCGAAGGGAGAGAAGTTCGAGAACGACGTCGCGCCCGTGGAGTTCAGACCCGGCGGCAGAGGATCCGGATATTCGTCGAGCAGGTTGTCGGCACCGATCGCGACCTTGACCTTGTCGTTGAAGGCATAGCGGCCTTCGAGATCAAGCAGGGTCTTGGCCGTGAGCACGAAGTCCGGCGCCGTCACCGTCGGGGCGTTCTGCGGGCTGAGCGCGTCACCGTAGCGAGTGGCACGCAGCGTTGCACCGAAGCCATTCATGGCCCAGTTCACCGCGAGCGTGAACTTGTTCTCCGGATTGCCCTCTTCGAACGTCAAGCGGTTGCCGCGATCGAACAGGATCGGCGCGGGGGACAGAGCCGACAACTGCGGCGTAGCCGGAACGCGCGTGACATCCGTGGAGGTGAAGTTCGCCGTTGCCGTGAAGTCGAACTTGCCGAGCGACTCGGTGACCACCGGGTAGCTCGCCACGATGTCGACGCCCGTCGTTTCAGTATCCACGCCGTTGATGAAGAACCGACCGCCACCGATGCCGATGAACCCACGCGCCGTGAGGAAGTTGCGCACCGCATCCGAGGTCAGATTCTCCGACAGAACGATCCGATCGATGATGTTGATGCGGTACGCATCGATGGTCAGTGACAGATCACCCGTTTGCACCACCGCACCGATCGAGTAGTTCGCCGACTCTTCCGCATCGAGCGGCTGGGCGCCGAGTGCAGCAGCCACCGGATCCGTTGCCGGGAAGGTGGTGATGTCGAACGGTATGCCATTGATGAAGTTGGTCGACGTCGTAGCGAAGTACTGCTGTTGCAACGAAGGAGCACGGAAGCCCGTCGATACCGAGCCACGCAGGGCGAAGGTATCGGAGAAGTCGTAACGCAGCGCCGCCTTACCCGAGGCATTGCTGCCGAAGTCCGAGTAGTCCTCGAGACGCAGTGCTGCGGAGTAGAGCAACTTTTCGGTTACGTTGGCTTCGAGGTCCACGTACACACCGAACGCGCGGCGGTTTTCGTTGACCTGGTTCGCCGGACGGAAGCCCGGGAACACCTGCGCACCCGACGGGGACGGGCACCCGCCCGCCGCAACGTTGGCGGGCAACGTCGCGCTCGCACCTGTGCAGCCCGGGGTGTTGAGCGGCAGACGCACACCGCCGTTGCGGTAGGAATCAGGCTCACCGGCCGTGATCGAGTACGCCTCGCGACGCGCCTCGATACCCATCGCTACGTTGAGTGGCGACGAGAAGCCAGCCACATCGAAGCCGCGTACGCCGCCCAAGTTCAACACGAGCTGGTCATAAGCGTAGCCACCCGCGTTGAACTGCGTTTTGCTCGCCGCACCGAGCGAGCGGTTCAGCGTGTTCTTGATGGTGAACTTCATGTCGTTGCGGCCATAGCCGAGCGACAGGTCCATGTCCCAGCCCGCGGCATCCCAGCGCACGCCGGTGGAGGCCGCGAAATCCGTGACGTCCGGAGCGATCAAGGGCAGGAAGCCGTCCGGATAGATCGAGGCCACGTTGCGACCCGATGGGTCGTTGGCCAGCCGCTGGAAGCCGGCAGAGAGGGCCGACCGCTCCTGCCAACTCACGTTGGCATACAGCTCATTGCCGCTCGGCAGTTCGCTGCCGGCATTGACGAAAATGGTCTTCTGCGAGAGCTCAGGCTCGCCGTACCATTGGCTGAACCGATTGAACGTGGCTTCACGCGGATCAAACGTGGTCGCGGTTGGACGAGCGTACTGCGCCCGCGCATCCCAGCCACCGCGCTCGGTGCGCTCCTGATCCTTGAACTCGCCCGTGACGGTCAAAAAACCGCTGTCGCCGAGCGAGAAGCCCTTCCACACCGACACCGTCAGCGTCTCGCCGTCTGAGCGGCTGCGCTTGAGTACGGCCGGGGCCGACCAGGTCGCACCGGCCGGCGGGGCGCCGGTAAGGTTTTCGTACGTGGTATCGCGCCAGCCGTAGCTGATGCTGGCCTCACCGCCCTCGCGCTCGTCACGCAGGCGCAAGTTGATGACGCCGGCGATGGCGTCCGAGCCATATTGGGCCGAGGCGCCGTCGCGCAGCACTTCGATGGCCCGAACAGCGGCGTTCGGAATCGTGTTGAGGTCAGTGGCTGCGGCGCCGCGACCGATGGTGCCGTTGACGTTGACGAGCGCAGCCGTGTGCCGACGCTTGCCATTGACGAGCACCAGCGTCTGGTCCGGCGCGAGGCTGCGCAGCGTCGCCGGGCGCACGGTGTCCGTGCCGTCGGCAAGGCCGGGCCGCGGGAAGTTGAATGACGGCAGGGCGACCGACAGCGCCTGATTGATTTCAGTGACGCCGAGATTGCTCAGCGCTTCATTGCTGACGACGTCGACGGGGACAGCGGTGTCGAGCACCGACCGGTTGGCGACACGGGTGCCGGTAACGACCACTTGCTCTAGCGCGTCAGCGCCCGAGGTATCCGCTTCCTGCGCGGCTGCGGCCTGGGCCAGGGCGGCAGCAACGAACAGAGCAACGATATTGTTGCGCATGTACAACTCCTTGAAAATCGACGGAATTCGTCGGTCTGGGCGCTTTTTACCGGAAAAAAGCCGCGCCCACAACAAACTACTTGTTTTATCGATACAACAAATCGTCATGGATGCACACGAACCTGGATGGAATTCGACTGTTTCCTGCGAAGGCATTGAGCACCCGCTACCAAATCGGTACAGTGTCGAAAAAATTTCATAAGAATTAGGCGGTTAATCAACGCCAAGTTGACCGCCAATCGAATACAAATACTGCCATTTCGGATCAAACTGTGCGGCTGAAGTCCATGATCACTGATGCGGATATTCGCGCATGAACAGCCAACTGATCGATATCGACGCGCGGCCATCCGCTGCCTCGACCCCCTCGGACGCGGCGGTGCTGCTTATCGACGCTAACGCGGCCTCGCTCGAATTCATGGTTCGAGCGCTCTCGCAACGCGGCACTCAGGTGTCAACGAGCGATGGCAGCCTTGGCTTGGAGGCAACCCTGGAGTTGCTTCGCGGTCAACTCGATGCCGGCATCCTGGTGATTGATCCGACCAGTATTGCCGGCCACACCGGCTCCCAAACCGCCGAGTTCGTGCAGCGTGCGACAACGATGCGTCCGGATCTGCAGATCATTCTGATCGCCGAACCCTCGGGATTCTCGCGCATCTCCGACACCCAGGCCCTTGAAGTGGCAGACCTGCTGCCAAAACCACTGGCCCGAGGAACCTTGGTCCGCGCGGTATTCGAAGCTCAGCGCCGTCATGCCTCCAGCCGGGACCCTCGGGGGGAAGCCGTCGTGGTCCGCATGCCGGATCGACCGGGACTGCCTCGCCGCCTGCCAACTCGAGAAGCCGCCAATCCGGACCTTCGAACCCTGCAATTGCTTGCGGACATCGACGAGTTTCGCTGCAGCGCTCTGGCCGATGTCTTCGAGACCGACGCGACTTGGAGCATGCTGTCGGAGTTGCTGCGAGCGCAATTGCTCCGCAGGCAGATTTCGGTCACGAGCCTCTGTCTGGCCTCGCGCAGCCCGGTCACCACCGCGCTGCGCCGTATTGAACGGCTACAGGGGGCAGGCCTAGTGACCTTCAACCACGACCCGAAGGATCGCCGACGCAAATACATTGAATTGACGGCCGCCGGAACCGCCCGGGTCACCGAGGTCATCCGGGGTGTTTCCCGGCGCTTGGCGGACGACGCTGCGCCCCCTTGACCCCCGGGATACGTAAGGGCCGTGATTGCGGCTTTTTTGCCTAAAATGTGGTTAAAATCCGAACTGAACGATAAGTCAGCCCGTCCGGCCGGACGCCGATCTCGGGAACAATTTACAGAGGGGCTTTTCACATGAAGTCATATTCACCCGTCGCCCTGGCCGTCGCAGCCGCCGTACTGGCTGGCACAGCGAGTGCGCAGGACGTCACCGCGCTCGAGGAAATCGTCGTCACGGCGACCAAGCGCGAGCAGACCTTGCAAGATGTGCCGGTAGCCGTCACGGTCACGCCCGTCGAGACCATCCAGAAGGCGTCGATCCAGGACATCACGGATCTTGCGAGCATCGTCACCTCGCTGCGCGTCACCACGCTGCAGACCTCGACGCAAACCAACTTCGTGATCCGCGGCTTCGGTAACGGCGCCAACAACCCGGGCATCGAGCCCTCGGTGGGCGTGTTCATCGATGGCGTGTATCGCTCGCGCTCGGCGGGTGCGATCGGCGATCTCATCGATGTATCGCGCGTTGAAGTGCTGCGTGGCCCGCAGAGCACTCTGTTCGGTCAGAACGCGTCGGCAGGCGTCATCAGCGTCGTCACGCAGAAGCCGCAGTTCGAGTGGAGTGGACTCGTCGAGGGCACGCTCGGCAACTACAACCAGCAGATTTTGAAGAGCAAGGTCACGGGGCCCATCAGCGACACCGTCGCTTTCAGCCTCACCTCGACGCTCAATAAGCGTGACGGCTACTTCCGCGAGCTCGTCACGAACACCTACATCAACGATCGCGACCGCTCGGACGTACGCGGCCAGTTGCTCTGGAAGGCCTCGGACGCCCTCGAAGTGCGTTTTGTCGCCGACCTCAGCAACATCGATGAGCTGTGCTGCGGCGTGTCGAACCTGCTTAACGGGCCGACCGGGGCAGTGATTCAGTCGCCGATCGTCAATGGCCGGATCTACCCGGGCGTGGCCAATGCCGCCGGAGCCCCCTACGATCGCGCGGCGTACCTCAACAAGCTGCCGCGCAATATCGTCAAGAACAGCGGCTTCTCGCTGCATCTCGACTGGGATCTCGGTGACTTCAACCTCGCCTCGATCACCTCGTCGCGCAATCAGAAGACGAGCTTCGATTACGACTTCGACTTCACGAGCGGCAGCCTCGGCGAGTACAACGTCAACACCGGCGACATCGACACGGTCACGCAGGAACTGCGTCTCTCTTACGATGCAGGCGGTGCGATCCGCGGTCTCGTCGGCGCGTACTACTTCGACGAGAAGGTGAAGTACGACAACACCATCCTGCTCGGGACGGCGTTTCGCAACTACGCGGGCGTGCTGACCAACCCGACCAACCCGGCCGCCGGTTTGCAAACGTTCCCCTCGCTCGAGGCCGCGCTCGGCCTGCCGGTGGGCACGTTCTTCCGCGCCAACACGGGTACGACGATCAACACCAAGCAGGACAACGACGCCTACAACCTCTTCGGTCAGCTCGACTTCGATATCAACGATCGAGTGACGTTGACGGCAGGTGCTGCCTACACCAACACGAAGAAGGACGTGAACTTCGCGGTCACCAACTCTGAAGCCTTCTCGGGCGTCGATCTCGTCCAGTTGGGCTTTGCGCAGATCTTCGGTGCGCTCACCGGCGGTCGTGCGCCGACACCGGCGAACTTCGCGGCCTTCCCGGCGCAGGCCTCACTGGCCGACACGGCGAGCGTGCGAGCCTGCGTCGCGGGTCAACCGGCCTTCCCGGCGGGTCCGCTCTGCAACTCGGGGCTCGCCCTCTACGCGCTGCAGTTCCTCTCGCCGGTAGTGCCGTACGCGGAAGGCTCCGATGACAGCAAGACCACCTACACCGTGCGTCTTGCCTTCGAAGCCAGTGACAACCTCAACGTCTACGGCGGCATCTCCACGGGCTTCAAGGCGACATCCTGGAACCTGTCGCGTGACAGCAAGCCGTTCGCGCCCGCTACACCGGCTCGCTCGCCGCTCGGCGGCGCGGTCAACCCCTGGTACCCGCGCTACGGCACCCGCTACGCGCTGCCGGAAGAGTCGACCGTCAAGGAAATCGGCGTGAAGGGGCGTTGGGAGCGCGTTGCGGTCAACTTCGCGCTGTTCGACCAAGAGATCAAGAACTTCCAGGCGAACACCTTCCTCGGCACGGGCTTCGTGCTCGGCAACGCAGGCAAGCAGTCGACGCAGGGCTTCGAGCTTGAGACGCAGTTCAAGCTCAGCAATGCCTGGCAGCTCGACTTCTCGACCACCTACCTCGATCCGAAGTACGACTCGTACCCGAATGCACAGGGACCGAATGGTACGCAGGACCTGAGTGGCCGGCGCCCGGCGGGCATCCACGAGTGGAGCGTCTCAACGGGACTGACGTACAACTGGAGCGTGGGCGCCGTGGATGGCTTCGCTCGGGCGGACTACCTCTACGAGAGCAAGGTGCAGGCCGTCGACAACCTGCCAATGTCGCTGGCTTCGCGTCAGGTCAACACGCTCAACGCGAGCGTAGGCTTCGCGCGTGAAGGCTGGGACTTCATGGTCTGGGGTCGTAACCTTACGGACGACAACTATCTGCTCAGCGCCTTCCCGGCGGTGGCGCAGACGGGCAGCTTCTCGGGTTACCCGAACCAGCCGCGCACCTATGGCGTGACGGTCCGCAAGAACTTCTAAGTTCGGCCGATCAGGCAAAAACAAGGGCGGTTGTGCATGGCACAACCGCCCTTTTTCTTTGGCGCTGCAACTCAGCGGCGCGGATACGCGCTGACGCTGCCGTCGGGGAGCCGGATCTCAAGCCCCTGCGACTGCGTCACCGCATCGAGCAGCGCTGCAGTTTCGGCATCGGGCTCGCCGTCATGCTTGGCGGGACGGTACTTCATCTGGAACGCGGCAATCACCCGGCGCGTTGCCTCATCGAGTTCGCCGTGGCGCGCAACCTCGAAACCGTGCTCGGCGAGCTTCTCCTGAAACCAACCAATCGCGGGCAAACCCGCGATGTGACGGGAGAGGGCCTCGCGCACCACGGCTTCGCGCGGCCATGGGATCAACCCTTCACCGGCGAGGCGCGACCAGGGGAAGCGCGGACCGGGGTCGCTCTTGCGCTGCGGAGCGATGTCGCTGTGCCCCAAGATGCGGTGCGGCGCGATCTCATGCCGCTGCGCGATGTCGCGAACGAGCGCGACCACGGCATCGACCTGTGCCTGCGGATACTCGGCGTAGGACACTCCAGGCTGCGTGTCGTCCCCGAGGTTCACGATCTCGATTCCGATGGAACTCGAGTTGAGGTTGGTGTCGCCCTGCCAGAAGCTGCGCCCCGCGTGCCAAGCGCGGCGCTCCTCGTCGACGAGGCGGTAGATCACAGGCGGATCCACATCAACGAGGTAGTGGCTGGAGACGTTGCCTTCGGTGAGCACCTGCAAAGAGCGCTCGAAGTTCAACTGGGTGAAGTGGATCACGAGGTAGCGCACACGGCTTTCGTGGCTGCGGCTGCGGTGGCTCGTATCGATCACGGGTGCGGTGGGCTTCATGGTGGTACAAGAGGCGAGCACGAACGCCGGAATGAGTATGATGGGCAGAACCCAGCCGGGTCGGTCACTTTTAGGGAGTCGCATTATGGATCGAACCAAACTCGCCTTGCTGGCGACGGTCATAGTACTGGCCGTCAACGCCGCCGCCAACATCGTCCCCCTCGGCGGTCTCAACACGGGCCAGCTGTCGGCCTTGTACCCCACGGGCTTTACTCCGCCCGGCTACGTATTCGGGATCTGGTCGATCATCTACTTGGGGCTCATTGCCTTCAGCATCGCAGCCCTTCGCGCCGTACCACGCACCCGCGCGCGCATCGAGCGGATCATCGGACCCTATCTGCTCAATGCAGTCGGCAACTGCGCCTGGATCATTGTTTGGCACAGTCGGATGGTACTGGTGAGTGTGCTGGTGATGCTGTTCATCCTCGCTACGCTGATCGTCATTTTCTGGCGACTGCGTAACCTGCAGCGACCGACCTGGAGCGAATTCCTCGTGGTGGATGGCGTATTCAGCCTGTATTTCGGCTGGATCACGACGGCCACTCTCGTCAATTTTTCGACCCTGTTCTACGACTGGGGCTTCTATCCGTTCGGCAACTCGATGGATGGCTGGGCGCTGATCTCGGTGTGCACAGCGATCGCCGTCTACGTCTGGATGGGGGCGGTGACGCGCGATGTTGTCTACTGCGCGGTGTTTCTCTGGGCCGCCACCGGCATCTTCATGGGCGGCGCCTCCATCAGCGAACCGGTCAAACTCGCCGCGATCACCGGCGTGGCGATGGTCGCGACCTGCATGCTCTGGGCCCTGTTCAACCCGCGCCGTTCAGCCACGTTTCGAGGGCCATGAACGGCGCCTCGTCGGGCTCGTTGAAGATCTCGTGGTAGAGCGAATCAAAGCACCGTGACATGACGCAGCCCGGAGGCGCCGCGGCAGCGAACGCTCGGCTGCCATGCGGGCTGACGAGCCGATCGTCGCCGGCATACAGCAGTGCCGTGCGCAGCGTCCAAGCGGGCGCTGCCGCGATCACCTGCTCTCCTTCCATCGCCACGAACGCACCAAGGCGGGCGCAGATTCGATCATGCACGAGCGGATCGTTCTCGTAAGCCGCCACGACGGCAGGATCATGCGACAGATAGCGCGGCTGCAGGCCGTTGCCGAGCGTCAGATCGGGGGCGTACCGTGGCAACCAGCGCACCGCAGCGCGCTGCCAGGCCGCCATGTCTACCGCCAGCGCGGGGGCGGAGAGCACGAGCCCCTGTACTGACAAGCGCGCCCGACTCGCTGCCGAGGCCACCACGAGCCCCCCAAGGCTATGACCCAAAACGATCAGCGGTTGACCCTCGGGTAGCGACTCACGCGTTCGAGATGTGACTTCGGCCAGATGCTCGACGAGTTGCAGATCACGAGCGAGGTGCCCTCGCCGACCACTTGATAGCCCGTGTCCGTACTGGTCGTACGCACGCACCGCATGGCCGCGGGCATTGAGCCATTCGGCCAGCCGCGAGTAGCGCAGCGCGTGCTCGCCGAGACCGTGCACGATGAGTACGGTGCCGCGGGGTACCGGGATGGCCCAGTCGTAGCAGGCGATCTGCTCGCCGTCGGTGGTGATCAGGGTGGAACGTAGCGGTGCAGTCATGATACGAGCCTACCAAAAGAAAAGGCCCGCCGAAGCGGGCCTTTTCAGTAGGGTCTAACCCTGAGCTCTGCGATCAGAACCGGTAGTTCACCGTCGCAAACGCTCGGCGGCCGAGCACGTCGTAGTTGCTGATCGCCACGGCATTGCCGATGCGATTCGCACCCGACCCGGTCGAGAGCACCGGCGGCTCCTTGTCGAACACGTTCGATACACCGACGATGGCCTCCCACTTGTCCGCGCGGTAGCGCAGCGACATGTCGTGGTAGAAAGCCATTTCGGTGGTCTGGTCGTACTTCGCGGCCACGCAGGTGGTGGAAGTCGGCGCTGACGTCAAGCAGTTCGCGAAACCACGCCAGCCGAAGGTGTCACCGCCAAAGAAATCATCGTTGGAGGCTTCAGCAAAGCCATCGATGTTCCAGTTGAAGGTCCAGGGGCCACGCTCGAAATTGAAATCGAGGTTGGACACCCAGCGGTTGTTGTAGATCGTGCTACGGCTATCGACGACCGGGAAGGTCTCGAAGGTCTGCGACTGATCGACGTTAAAGTAGGTCACGAGCGCGCTGATCCGCACCTGCGTCTTGCCGAAGCGCTTGTTGAAGCGCACGGTCCAGTCGGTGCCTTCCACCGTCTGGTTGGCAATGTTCACGTAGGAATTGCGGATGTTGTCGATCTTGCCGTAGGTCGGCGAGGCCTTGTTCAGATCGCGCTGGAACAGCGAGCAGAACGGATCGTTCGGGAAGTCACGCGAGCCGTAGCACGACGAGGTGATGTTGCCCGAACCGAACTGCGAGACCTGATTGTTGATCTCGATGCGCCACCAGTCGACGGCCGCGCTGACGGGCAGCGACTCCGGCGTCCAGATCAAGCCCACCGTGGTGTTATCCGAGGTTTCCGCTTCAAGGATGCCCTTGCCGCCGCCGGTAATGGCAAGCGCCGAGGAGTTCAGGTTGTTCCAGTTCTCGGGCAGACCGATGCCGCTCGGGCCGCAGTTCTTGACGATCTGCTGGTTCGAGCTGAGGTTCCACTGGATGCA